>Ga0209347_1000858_pt1 | contig 62721 bp, 65 predicted proteins | sample AutmiccommuBRH23_FD_187382 | JGI IMG/M metagenome (GOLD analysis project Ga0209347, IMG submission 187382) | Deep subsurface microbial communities from Mt. Terri, Switzerland - Autotrophic microbial communities BRH/23 (SPAdes) (version 2) | ecosystem: Environmental > Aquatic > Deep subsurface >... | reverse complement strand
CGTCGCTGGACGATCTTCTACGAGCCGGAGCCCTGCGCGCCGAATCGATCCTTTACGAAGACTTTCTGCCGGTCAGCGCCGCCGGCATCTTTCGCTCGAATCTCGGCGACCAGCGCGCGGAAGAATCCATCGCGCGCGCCGACCGGCGCGCCTTCGAGGCGGCGCTGGGCGCGCCGGTGCTTGACGAACTCGCGCTATACGAAGAGGCCGAGACGCGCTCCTTGGCCGCGAGTCTGAAGGCGCTTGGCCTTGAGGGCGTCGCCGCTCTGCGATCGCCAAAATCCCCGCCGACGGCGCCCGCGAAGCTTTAGCGCGCTATCTAACGGGGCGGCGCCGCCTGATCGTTCGAGCGGGCGAAGCATCGAGGACCTCCCATGGACAGCGCGCGTTACCACAAGGCCCGGATCGGAAATCGCTGGCTTCAGCCGGAAACCCTGATGCTGGGCTATGGCTACGACCCGGCGCTGTCCGAAGGCTCGGTGAAGCCGCCTGTGTTCCTGACGTCGACCTTCGTGTTTCGCACGGCCGAGGAGGGGCGCGACTTTTTCGACTACATGGCCGGCCGTCGCGCGCCGCCCGAAGGCGAGGAGAGCGGCCTCGTCTATTCGCGCTTCAACCACCCCAATCTGGAGATCGTCGAGGACCGCCTGGCGATCTACGAACACGCCGAATGCGGTCTGGTTTTCTCCTCCGGCATGTCCGCCATCGTCACGACGATTCTGGCGTTCGCGCGCCCCGGAGACACGATTCTGCGCAGCCGTCCGCTGTATGGCGGCACGGAAGTTCTGATCGACAAGACGCTGTCGCCGTTCGGATTGACTGGCGTCGGCTTCACCGACGGGGTCGACGCGGAAAATATCCGCGCTGCGGCCGCGCGCGCGATGGCGGCCGGCCGCATCGCGATGATCTTCATCGAGACTCCTTCCAATCCAATGAACAGCCTCGTCGATATCGCGCTCGTGCGGCGCATTGCCGAGGAGATCGCCGCGAAGCAGGGCGCGCGGCCGGTCATTTGCTGCGACAACACGCTGCTCGGCCCGGTTTTCCAGTCGCCGCTCCGGCACGGCGCCGACCTGTCGCTGTATTCGCTGACCAAATATGTCGGCGGCCACAGCGATCTCATCGGCGGCGCGGTCGTCGGCTCATGCGCCCATCTCAAGGCGATTCGCACGATGCGCAGCGCCATCGGCACGCAGCTCGACGCGCATTCCTGCTGGATGCTCGGACGCTCGCTGGAGACAGTGTCTTTGCGCATGCGCCGGGCCGCCGAGAACGCGGCGCGCGTCGCCAATTTTCTCGCCGGCCATCCCAAAGTCGTTTGCGTGCACTATCCGCCGCTGCTGCCGGCCGATCATCCCCAGCGGCTGTTGATGGAGCGCCAGTCGAGTTCGGCCGGCTCAACCTTCTCCTTCGAGATCCAGGGGGGAGAAGCGGAAGCCTTCGCCTTTCTCAATCGGCTGCAGATCTTCAAGCTCGCGGTCAGCCTTGGCGGCACGGAATCCTTGATCTGCCACCCGGCGACCACCGTGCATTCGGGGCTCCCGGAAGAGGCGCGCCGCGAAATCGGCATCACCCCGGCGCTCATCCGCGCGTCGATCGGCATCGAACATCCCGACGATCTGATCGCCGATCTCGCCCAGGCGTTTGGCGAGGCGGAGCCTGAGCTGGACGAGCGCTCGCGGGCGGACGCCTAAAGCTGCGCGCCAGGCCTGTTCATCCCAGGCCGACGACATATCTATCAAGGGTTATGTTTGTGGACTTGATAGAGCTGAGCCTGGACAATGAGAGTAGCTGAGGAAATTCGAGAAGACCGGACAGTCCTGAGCATTCAGGAGGATCGCATCGATGCGCACAACTCCGGGGAGCTCAAGAGTCTGTTGCTGAAAGCGCTCGAAGATGGCGCCAAAAGCGTTGTGGTGGATCTGGCAAGGGTTCAATTCATCGACAGTTCAGGGCTGGGGGCGCTGCTCTCCGGCTACAAGAATGCAAGTTTACGCTCGATCGGATTCGCTTTGGCCGGCCTGCAGCCGCGGGTCAGGTCAATGTTCGAACTGACGCGGTTGCACCGGGTTTTCGATATCTACCCGAGTTTACAGCTCGCGCTGAGCGCGTAAGTCTCGCGGGGAGGGCGGTGATCGAGATGTGCGAGACAATCGTCAATCTGGACATCGTCGTTCCCAGTCAAACGCGATATCTGCGGCTCGTCGGCGCGATCGTCCAGCAGCTCGCGAAAGAGCTGGAGGTTCAGGAGGATAAGCGCGACACGCTTGCATTCCACCTCGATCTTGCGCTGACCGAGGCCGTCGCCAATGCGATCCAGTACGGCGCCGCAGCGAATGCAAGAGACTCGATCCGCGTTTGTCTGTCCCTCGAAGACGCCTATCTCTCAGTTCGTGTATTCGATCATGGTCGCGGCTTCGACCTTGCCGCTGTCCCGCCGCCCGATTTCGACAATCTGTGCGAACGCGGCCGCGGCATATTCTTCATCCGCTCGGTGATGGACTCTGTCCAATATCGCAAGACGGATTCAGGCAACGTCCTCGAAATGCGCAAGAAGATCGCCTAACTGATGGCCCGCCGTGCTTCGCTCTCCGGACACCTTGACCTCTAAGACGCCAGACGTCGCTGACTGGGACGCCGCGGTGCGGAATGTTCTGCGCCGCGCCAACCGCCGCCTCGGTCTCAAATTGTCGGCCGACGCAGTTGGCGCGCTGCCCAAAGCCTATCGCTATCTCGTGCCGGCGCGCCGCGCCGCGCGCGATCTCGCTTTGATTGCGGCAAACCCAGACGACGCCCGCGAGATTGTTGAGGTGCGGCCGCTCCAATCTTCCCCGGCGGGCGAAGCCCAATATGAAGTCCGGCTGATCGGCGCGAAGCAGCGTGCGCTCGACGAATTGCTGCCCATGCTACAAAATCTAGGCTTGCGCATCGTCGATCAGGTTCAGTTCAAACTCGATCTCAGAGTCGGGCGGCGCGTCGTTCGGAGTTTTATCGTCGAGCCGTCGATGACCGGCGAGACGAGCTTGGCGCGTTCACGCAATCGGCTGGTTCAGGCGTTAAGAGCCGTGCTCTCGGCGCAGGTTGAGAGCGACGCTTTGAACGGGCTCATCCTGGTCGCCGAGCTTGATTGGCGACAGATCGATCTGTTTCGCGCTTACTGCAATTTCTATCAGCAGCTCGGCGTTCGGCTCGGGCGCGCGCGGATCTACCGTGCGCTTCTCAACCACTCCGCGGTCGTCGACCTGCTTTATCGTTATTTCCAAACAAGATTCCAACCAAGTCCCGGCGGGCGCGATTCCTTTCAGATTGAATTGGAATTGCTCACGCCCATCAGGGCCGAGCTCGTCGACGTTCTCGAGAAGGTCAGCGACGCCAGCGACGATCGTATCCTGCGCGATCTTTTCAATCTCGTCGACGCGACGGTGCGCACCAATTTCTATTTCTCCGGGCCGTGGGCGCGGGACTTCATCGCTCTGAAGATCAGCAGTCTCGGCGTGTTCAACATGCCCTCGCCAAAACCCATGGCGGAAATCTATGTTCACTCGCCCTCGATGGAAGGCGTGCATCTTCGCGGCGCCAAGGTTGCGCGCGGCGGCGTGCGCTGGTCTGACCGGCCCGAGGACTTCCGCAGCGAAGTCCTGGCGTTGATGCAAACGCAAATGATCAAGAATGCGCTCATCGTGCCGCAGGGCGCCAAGGGCGGTTTTGTTTCAAAAATGCCTTTTGAAGACGCGGCGCAGCGACAGCGCCTTGGAAAGGAAGCCTATGCGCAGTTCTTGCGCGGTCTTCTCGATCTCACGGATAATTTGAAAGATTCGACAATCGTTCGGCCGCCCGAACTTGTCGTTTACGATGACGCCGATCCCTATCTCGTCGTCGCGGCGGACAAGGGCACCGCCGGCTGGGCCGACGTCGCCAACGAGATTTCTCGATCCTATGGCTTTTGGCTCGGCGACGCCTTCGCCAGCGGCGGCGCGCATGGCTATCACCACAAGCGGCTGGGCATTACCGCGCGGGGCGCGTGGGTCTGCGTCAGACGGCATTTTTATGAACTCGGCCGGGACGTGGATGCGGGACCGATTACCGTGGTCGGAGTCGGCTCCATGGATGGCGACGTCTTCGGCAACGGCATGCTGCACACGCCGAACATCCGGTTGCTGGGCGCGTTCGACGGTCGATACATATTTCTCGATCCCGACCCGGATCCGAGCGTTTCCTTCGCCGAGCGTCGCCGCCTGTTTCAACTGCCGCAATCGTCATGGCGCGACTACAATCCCACGCTGCTTTCCAGAGGCGGCGGCGTTTATCGGCGCGACGCCAAGGATGTTCCTTTAAGTCCGGAAGTGCGAGCGTGGCTCGGCGTTCGGCACAGCGCGATCGACGGCGAAGCGCTGGCGCGCTGGATATTGTGCGCGCCGGTGGACCTGTTGTGGATGGGCGGCGTCGGGGCCTATGTCAAGGCGAGTTCGGAGACCAATGAGAGCGTCGGCGATCGCGTCAACGACGGCGCGCGCGTTGACGCGCTGCGGCTTCGCGCCAAAGTCGTGGGCGAGGGCGCAAACCTCGCCTTCACGCAGCGCGCGCGGATTGAATATGCGTTGAGGGGCGGCCGCATCAACACCGACGCGGTGGACAATTCCGCCGGCGTCGACCTTTCCGATCACGAAGTCAATTTGAAGACTCTGCTGAGGACGCGCGGAGAAGAGAACGCGCCTGCAATCGGCGATCCCAACAAAATTCTGGAATCTCTGACCGAGGATGTTTGCGGGTCCGTGCTCCGGGACAATGATCGACAGAGTCTGTGCCTGTCGCTGGACCAGGCGCGATGTCGCGCGAATCTTGATTCCTTCATGGATCTCGCCGAGCAGCTCGAAAACGCTTTGTATCTCACTCGCGGGGCGGACGCCTTTCCGACGCGCAAGGATGTCGCCGCGCGTGAGACGAAGGAACTGACGCGTCCAGAACTCGCCGTGTTGATGGCCGGTTCGAAGCTGGCGTTGAAGCAGAGGCTGCTCGAGGACGAAGCATTTCTGCAGGGAGCCTGGGCCTATGAGGTTCTTGCGAGTTATTTTCCGCAATATGTGCGCTCTCATTTTCCCGAACGGATCAAAGGCCATTCGCTCGCGCGGGAGATCGCCGTCACGGTGATCTGCAACAACGTGATCGATCAGGCCGGCGTCTGTTTTCTGCTGCTCGGCGAGGGATTGGTCCCCACTTTGCTCAGCTACGCCGTAAAGCTCTATTTCTCCTTCGACAAAATCTTCGATGGCGATGGCTGGCGCGCCGAATTTCGTGAACGTCGTGAAATGGACGCCCCTCGCCAATACGAGCTGTTCCTCCAACTCGAAGACGCTCTCGCCTACATGTGCCACTGGGCCATGCGACGCGGCTATCGCCTGGGCCCGGACAACGCGGAGGTCGAGCAGTGGCGCGCCGATTTGCGCGCCTTTCGTGAACGCATCGGCGCGGGCGAAGCGACAGGCTCGCAGGCTTCGGGAGAACCGTACTTCGATCGGCTGCGCGACTTTCCTTTTCTGGTCGCGCTCGCGCGCGAATCGGGAGAGGATATGCGGGTTGCTGGCGCGTATTTCGATCAGGCCGCCAATCTCTTTGGGTTGCAGAAGCTCGCCGTCTTTCTCGCTGAGGTGAAGCCAAGGGACCGTTGGGAGCAGCAATTGCAGGCGGCGCTCGATGCGCGGATGAGGGATGCGTCGGCGCGTATCGCGTCGATGCAGTTGCTGAACGGAATCGGCGACGCCCGCGCTTTGTTTCGCAATGTCGGCCTGGAGTTTCGTCTCGCCGCCCTCGAGCGGCTGGCGTTCAAACTCGAAGCTTCGCTGCTGACGTCGCTGACGCCCTTTGCCGCCTTCGTCGCCGAGCTGAACGCACTCGTCGACGCCTGCGACGCCGCTTATCGGCGCCGGGCGGCTGAGCGCGCGGAGGGCGCGCCAGAGCGCCAGCGCGACCGCGCGCAAGGCGCCGCAGGCTAGCGCATGGAGACCGTGGCGGGCGATCGCGCCATCCTCGACGCTTTCAATCAGGCGCTTTGCGTTTTGGATTCGTCAGGCGCATTGCGGTCGATGAACCGAGCCGCGGAAAATCTAACGGGCTATGTCGAGGCAGAGCTGCGCGGTCGGCCGTTCTTTTCGCAGCTTCTCGCGCCGGACGGCGATGGCTGCGTCGCGGCTCCGCCGGCCCTCTCACGGGCGGGGCCCCTGCGCCTTCGGCGTAAGGATGGAGCGACGCTCGCTCTTCGCTGTGAGATCAATCCGCTTTCCGGCGCCGGCGATGGCGGATCGTTGCTCAAGCTTCTTCCGATCAATGAGTCGAGCGCAGCCGACGACGCCCGCGATCTGACGCGGCTCAAACGCGCCGAGGAGCGGCTGCTGATGCTCTCCGCCGCCTTGGAGCAAAGCCCGATCGGCGTGATGATCGCCAATAAGGATGGCGAAATTGAATATGTGAACGGGCGCTTCGCCAGCCTGACGGGCTATGAGGCGCATGAGCTGATCGGGCAGAACCCGCGCATATTGCAGTCGAACCAAACCGAGCGCGGCCAATATCGGCGTCTGTGGGAGAGCATTCGCTCGGGCGTCGAATGGCGCGGACAGATTCAGGATCGAAGAAAGGACGGCGAACTCTACTGGGCGTTTGAAATCATCACGCCCTTGCGCGACGCGCGCGGCGAGATCGCCCATTTCCTTGCCGTTCAGCAGGACATCACCGAACAGAAACGCGACAAGGAGGCGCTGCTGGAGAGCGAACAGCGCTTTCGCCAGGTCGCCGACATGGCCGGCGATTGGCTGTGGGAGCAGGACCCGGACGGGCGCTACACCTACAGCAGCGGCGCCGTCGAGGACGTGCTCGGCATGACGCCGCAGGAGGTCCTCGGCAAGACCTATGTCGATCTCTTCGCCGGGGAGAACGCAAGCGATCCAGCGGCCAAGCGGGCGCAGGAGCCGATGGCGTCGCGGCGCGCCTTCCACCGGATCGTCAACCACTACCGGCACAAGAACGGCGGCGACGTCTTCACCGAGTCGACCGGCGCGCCGATCCTCGACGAACGCGGCCGGCTCATCAAATGGCGCGGCGTCGATCACAACATCACGTCGCGCAAGAAGTACGAAGACGCGCTGCGCGTGCGCAACCGCGCCATCGAAGCCGTTCCCATCGGCATCGCCATCTGGGACGCGCAGGCGCCGGGCGTGCCCAACGTCTATGTCAATCCGGCGCTCTGCCGGATCACCGGCTTTACCCGCGAGGAGCTGCTCGGGCACAGTATGCATCTGTTGCAAGGGCCGGGGACAGATTCAGCGGCGCTCGACGCCATCCGCGACGCCATCGCGCGCCGTCAAAACGCGCAGGTGACGGTCAAATTCTACCGCAAGGACGGCCACGCCTTCTGGGACGAACTGTTCATCTCGCCGGTCGCCGACGAAACGGGACGCATCACCCATTTCGTCAGCGTTCACGCCGACATTTCCGAGCGGCGCCGGATCGAGGAGAGCCGCCACGAACTCGAAATCGCCAAGCACATCCAGCTGTCGCTGCTGCCCCACGCGCCGCTGCGCGCGCCGCATATGGAGATCGCCGGAATCTGCGTGCCGGCGATGCAGGTTGGCGGCGACTATTTCGACTATTTCGAAAATTCCGGCGCGATCGACATCGTCATCGCCGACGTTTCCGGCCACAGTGTCGGCGCCGCGCTGCTGATGACCGAAGTGCGCAGCACGCTGCGCGCCGAGACGCGCAAGACGGCCAACGCCTTGAGCGGGCCGGCGGAGCTGCTGCGCGACCTCAACGAATTATTGCATGAGGATCTGTTCGGCGCGGATCTCTTCATCACAATGTTCTATGTCCGCTTCCTGCCGCGAACGCGCATGCTGCAATACGCCAACGCCGGCCATAATCCGCCGCTGCTGCTGCGCGCCGAAGGCTCGATGTGCGCGCAGCTCGACGCCGACGGCCTGGTGCTCGGCGTCATGCGCGCGGTCGACTTCAAGGAGGAGAGCGTCGAACTCGCGCCGGGCGACAGGCTGCTGTTCTACACCGACGGAATCACCGAGGCGCAAAATCGCGACGGCGACTTCTTCGGCCTGGAACGGCTGTGCAACGCCTTCAGGACGCATCGCGCGCTCTCGCCGCGAGACCTCATCCACGCGGTGCTCGACGAGGTTCGCGCCTTCCGCGGCGAGGCGCCGGCGGCCGACGACGTCGCGATGGTGGTGGCGCAAGTGCGCTGATATCGAAACGACGACCTCAAATATCGACCGTCAGCGTCTTCCCGGCCTTGTTCGCGGCGATCCACTTGTCGAGTTCAGCGACATGGCTGCGCTCCTCCGCGACAAACTCCTTGGCCAGCGTCTTGATCTCGGGGTCCGACGTCGTGTCGAGAACGTGCTGGTAATATTTGAGGCCCGCGGTCTCGGCGTCGAGCGCGATCTCGAGCGCCTGTTCGCGTCCAATGAACGGATCGGCGGCCCAGATCGCCGCCGTCTCCGGGCTCTCCAAGCCGGGCCAAACGAATTCGTCCGGCCGCATCTTGGGGATTTCGCGAAAGCCGCCGCGGGCGCGCGCTTCCGCAAGATGCAACCGGGAATAATCGGCCAATCGACGAAACAGTTTGCACACTTCGTGATTGCCGCCCGCCTCCATCGCGTCGGCCAATTGCCCGTAGCGGTTTGCCGCTTCGAGTTCGAGATTGATCGCGTAAGCAAGAAATTCCTCGACCGATTCCATCCCATCCCTCGCTTGTTGATCCGCCCGGCGCGCGCGGCGGGGCAAAAGTCCCGCCGCCCGCTTCGGGCCGTTATTATCGATTACGAGGCGCCCGCGCTCACGCGTCGGCGCTCGCCGGGTTCTTTATGTTCCATTCTTCGCGCGTGATCCAGGCCTCGAGAATCTTGACGTGCTCGGCCTCTTCCTTGACGAATTCCTTGGCGATCTCCTCGATCTCGGGCGACTTGGTCTTGGCGACCACGGCGCGATAGAACTCATAGCCGCGGCGTTCGCCCTGCAGCGCGGCCTTCAAGCCGTCGAGCCGCGAGAGCGTAGGATCGGCGGCCCAGATTTCCGTGCGTTCCGGGGTCGCATGGCTCGGCCAAACATAGTCGGGCGGAATGACCTTCGAGAGGTCGATCGATCCCGCGCGCTTCTTGGCCTCGGCGAGATGCAGGCGTGAAAAGCCGGCGAGCTGCCGAAACAGCTTGGCGACTTCCAGATTGCCGCAGCCTTCCATCATCGCCGCGAGCTCGTCGAAATGGATCGCCGCGTCCTCTTCGACCTTCACGGCGTAGCCCATGAATTCATCCACCGTCGAAATCTCAATGCCGCCGGTGAAGCGCTTCGCCGCATGGGTGATATGCGCGCCTTGCGCGGGCAGCGTTTGATCGCCCTCGAACGCGACGAGGATATCCTCGTTGCGGACGAAGCATTGGCACGCCAGGCGGTAGCGCGGCGGCATGTCATTGACTTCGGCGGCCTCGATCTCGGCTTTGCTGATCTTGCCGAGCTGGCGCAGCATCTCCTTTTCCTTCTCGGTCAGCGCGATCCCATATTTGGGATTGCGGCTGAGATGCGTGACCTCGACGAGGCAGGAGCCGCATTCGCCGTCCTGGCAATCGAAGGGGATGGGGATTTTGTGGGCCTTGGCGACGGCCAGGATCGTGCCCCGGTCTCCGGCGATCGCATAGACGGTAATATCCCGCGCGAGGACGGGCGACGAGAATGTCACATTAGCCATGATTTTCGCTCCCTATTGTCCTGTCTCAGACAGGTTTGGCGCTTAACGGGCAATTTTGTTGCTAAACAGAAGCGCGCCGAAGCTATTCGGCGCGGCGGCCGGGCCCGTTATCCTTGCCCGAAACTTCGCAAAGCAGAAATCTCTCCAAGTAATAGGACGCGATGTAGGGCGCATTGTCGCATGCGCGCTGTATTATCGACGCGTCAGGGCCGTGAAATCTGAATGGATACGCTTTGGCTGGGCGGCGACTGGCCGTGGCGCTGAAGGACGTTGGCTGAAAAGCAAAGGCGCGGCGGAAAACGGGCGCGCGAATATGTCCCGCCGCCGTGCGGCGCGGGGGCGAGCGGTCCGGGACGCCCCGGCCGTCGCTGGCCGCAGCGCAAAGAATTGCTTCGACTGCCGGTTTCTCCCGGACACGGATCGCGTCGTCTCGCCGCCTCCGGGCTGAGGGAGCCGCTCCCCATCGTTCGGGTAACCGACGCCTGCGCCATCCTCGGATATTGTGGTCCTGGCTTTCAAAGCCTGCACATGAGTTTCCGTTGAACCTTGCGGCTCTACGGGGCTCATGCGTCTCCGCGCAAAGGAGAGAAGCCCAGACCGGCGACGCGCCGCCGGACCAGGGAACGAGGGTCGTTCGTCCCGCCGGATCCGTCCTTCGCCGGCGCCGCTCGACCCTGAGCCGCGCCCTCGCTTGACGAAGGCGAGCGGAGGATAGGAATTTATTCCAGCGGTGTCAAGAGGCGGCAAACAGCCGGGTTTTGCCGGTTTAATCCCGGCTTCGCCCGATACACTAGTTCGCGGTTCGGTCGTGACAGTCGACGCGGCTTACCCCAAACTCGACGACACGACTCACCTTGTCGAAAACGCCAAACAGGGGCATAATCGAATCTAAAGCTGCGGGCCATTTGGAGAATCCCAGCTTAAATGAACGTGAATTGGACGTTCAGCAAGGTGAGAATTTGCACAGCCTGAAGCGACAACCTCGTTTTATTCGAGCGATCGCCACAACGCTCGTTGAAAGCGCAGTGGTTATGGTTTTTTTATTCCTAATTCTAACTTTATCGTCGATGATCGCCTACCCTTATGTGGGAGGGTACATTACTTGGGATCAATCGGGACCGTTCGAATTTCTTTTCGGCTTTGCCATTTCAATTCTTCCGCAATGGGCAATTGTCCTGATAATTACGATACCGCCCCTCTATTTCGTATTTCGTGTTTTTCGACGCATATTTCCTGCCAACCTAGGAGGTAATGCTAGGGCTTATCTTTCTCTTTCATACGCAGAAAACCTCAATAAAAACAGCCTAGAAGGCACTGGACTGATATTAATAATCGCAACGATATCGCTATCGCTTGGGGAGGTAGACACTTTTGTTGTAGCGGTTGTATTCTGCATCTTCGTTCAGGTGTATAATGGTTTAACAATGTACCGCTGTAAGCGGGGTTTTTTTGGAACTAACAAGGCAGAAGCCTTTGAGCTGATCGAATTTATTATAAAGAATAGGAAAAATATGAAGCCACCAACTTCGGGCGGCTTAGTGCCTTACGGAAGTGCGTTGAGTATTAATGATAGTGCTGCTGCGGATTTTGCTCCTGAAGGAAGCAAAAATGCACGATGATGATACTAGCATATCACGTCAAATTTTGAAGGTGCTCGCTGCCAACCATCCGTCACGTATTGCGTTGGCTTACTGTGCTGCAACTTTTGTGAAACTAGGTGCAAAAATTTGGATTAAATATTATGATTACGCTTGGCTAAAGGTTATAAATGAATCATCCACGTTGGAGATTTGGTTAGTTATTGCTGGTATACTTTTGCTGCCCGTCGTATTCGGGAGAGGAGTTGCGTCAGACGATGTTAAAACCCAGATCGATACAGTGCAAGCTCTGATCGACGCGGCTGGACTCACTAAACCTCGGGCGGCTATAATTTGGAACGCGCTGATTGATAAATACATTAAGTCCGTGAGTGTAGACTTGGACAAGCCGGAGCGCATCGATCTATTTGCTGAAGCTCGGCAGGAGCTTTCCGATGCTCAGAAATGATCAGTGCTGGAATTATTTGCAAGCACGACAAAGTGCTTTCGCACCGGATCGTCTCCCGCAGTAATTCTATTGCTCCTATTAGCTTTTCGGCGTCAGTGATCGCGCCGCTCCTGCGGCCATCTTAATCGGCCCGCATGCTTCGAGCGGCGCCTGCGGCGCCTCCTCAGCATGAGGGCGCGAGTTGGGATGGCGTTCTCCAGTGTCATTCCCGACAGGCCCAAGGCCTGATCGGGAATCCAGAGCAAATTCGCAAGTGATCGGCATTTCTGGATTCCCGATCGCGCGCGTTGGGCGCGTCGGGAATGACATGCGAGCCGTTCAAACGGAATTTGGTATGACGCATCATCGAGACTGAAGCGCGTCTCGCGCGTCTCGCGCCGTCAATGGATATCTTTCAGCCCGACCCGATGGCATGGCCCTAAAATGGGAAGACTTTCGTACTATTCAGGATATTCCTCGGCCTCAAACACATCCATAAGGGCCTTGCCCCGCTTCTTGTATTTTGTATCCTATCGGATACAATGAATCATGCTCACGCTCGTCCGGACTGACGTTTTCGACAAATGGGTTTCCGGACTCGCCGACCAAAAAGGCAAGGCGAGGATTCTCGCTCGGCTTACCAGCGCAGCGCATGGGAACTTCGGCGACTGCGAAGCTGTTGGAGAAGGCGTGTCGGAAATGCGCATCCATTTCGGGCCTGGATACAGAGTGTATTGCGTCAGGCGCGGCGCAACGATCTATCTCCTGTTGAATGGCGGCGACAAAAGCAGCCAAAAGCGGGACATAGAGAAGGCCAAGGAAATCGCGCGGGAGTTGAAGGAGAGCCAAAATGAGCACTGATTTCGCGACCTTCAACGTGGCGGAGTATCTCGATAATGACGAGGTCATCGCCGAATATCTTACCGCCGCCGCGGAAGACGAGAACACCGACGTTCTTCTCTCCGCGCTGGCCGAAGTCGCGAAAGCGCGCGGCATGTCGCAAGTCGCCGCCGCCGCCGGCCTAGGCCGCGAAAGCCTATACAAGGCGCTGGCGCCCGGGTCGCACCCGCGCTTCGAAACAATCGCCGCTGTCCTGCGCGCCCTGAAAGTGCGGCTTTCCGTAACGCCGATAGGGTGAGTTTCTCATTCAGCATGAGGGCGCGAATGGAATGGCGCTCGGGTCAAGCGCATGCGTTGGAAATGACAGATTTGCTTGCGCGTTCCAAACAATAGCGCAGCTCCCGCTCCCCCTCTTGACGCGCCGTTCGCGCAGCCAATTTCACACAGATGCGCCCGCGCGAGCGAGGGTCAGATCATGGCGATGTATCGGATACGCGAAGTCAAATTCATCGAGACTGAAGGCGGCCACGTCAAGCTGAAGCCGCTGCGCGAATATGAGCGCGAATCCTCCGATCCGGCGAGCGTCATCGCCGAGGTCAGCCGCTTCTTCGAGGTGGAGCTTTCCAGTCCCAAGGCGCTCGACGTCGTCGATTTCGACGAGGTGATCGTTCTCGACGAAAAGGGCGCCGTCATCGCCCGCTTCGGCGTCGCCGACTTCTGGGAAAAGGAGTGGAACGCCGTCGCCGCCAAGGCCGACGTCGCCGCCCCGGTGGCGCGCCCGGCTTAAGCGGGCGCGCCCGGCAAATTCGCTGCGCGCGCGGCGCGACGCGCGCAGCGCATATTCATCAGCGCGACCGAGCGCGGACGCATGCGCGCGCTATCGCCCTTCGAACGCTCTTTCGACGGCGGCGAGGTCGATCTTCACCATGCCGAGCATCGCCTGAAAGGCGCGCTCGGCCGCGGCGCGATCTTCATCCATGAACATGCGCGGCAAGGCCTCCGGCACGATTTGCCAGCAGAGCCCGTAGCGGTCCTTCAGCCAGCTGCATTGGATCGGGGAGCCGCCGCCTTCGAGCAGCTTCTCCCATAGCGCGTCGGTCTCGCGCTGGTCCTTGGTCATCACCGAGATCGAAAAGGCCTCGTTGTGGATCGTTTCGCGGCCCATGTTGAGCGCCTGATAGGGCGTTCCGGCGAGGGTGAAGGAGACCAGCAGCGCCGGCCCGTCCGGCTCGCGGCGGAAGGCGCCTTCGAAGACTGAATCGGGAATGATCGAGACATAGAAGCGCGCCGCTTCCTCCGCCTGATCCTTGAAGGCGATACAGGTTCTGACGTTCGGATTCATGGTTGCTCCTTGGCGCTGTCATTCCCGACGCGCGCTTGCGCGCGATCGGGAATCCAGGACTTCTCCCGACGTGCTTGGTGTGAGTCTGGATTCCCGATCAGGCCTGCGGCCTGTCGGGAATGACACGTTGCGATTGTATTGCGCTTCGAACGAAAAGCTGGACAATTCTCATAAACGTTGATATCAACATAACAGAGCCATGTCAAAGAAGCTGCCGATCGAGGTCGTTCATGAAGTTCGCGACGCCTGTCTTTGCCTTGCGACGCAGCGCGCCGCGCGCCGCCTCGCGCGCCGTTTCGATCGCGCCTTCGCGCCGCTTGGCCTCACCAATGGACAGTTCTCGCTGATGATGGCGCTGAACGCACCGCAGGCGCCGACATTGGGACGGCTCGCGGAGTTTCTCGCCATGGATCGCACGACGCTCACCGCCGCGCTGAAATCGCTGGAGCGGCGCGGACTCGTCGTAACGCGTCTCGATGACAAGGACCGCCGCGCGCGCCGGCTGTTTTTGACCGACGCGGGACGCGCGGCGCTCGTCGCCGCTTTGCCGATATGGCGCAAGGAACACGCCGCGCTCGACGCCGAACTGTCGCAAGGCGAGGCGCAAGAGCTTCGCGAAGCGCTGCGTAAATTAGGGGCTGACTCTCAAACCGCCAGGAAGGACGTTAACGCATGAACGCCAATGTTGAGCAAAACCCGCCATGCATGCATTCGATCACGCCGCATCTGATCTGCGACGGCGCGGCCGACGCGATCGAGTTTTACAAGAAAGCCTTCGGCGCGCAGGAGATGATGCGCCTGCCAGCTCCCGACGGGCGGCTGATGCATGGCGCCGTGCGGATCGGCGATTCGATGGTGATGCTCGTCGACGAAATGCCGGAATGGGGCGCGCTCGGGCCGAAGGCGCTGAAAGGTTCGCCGGTCACCATTCATCTCATGGTCGACGATGTCGACGCCGTCTTCGCGCAGGCCGTCGCCGCCGGCGCGACGGTCAAAATGCCGGTCGCCGACATGTTCTGGGGGGACCGCTACGGACAGGTGATCGATCCCTTCGGCCATGTCTGGTCCATCGCGACGCATGTGCGCGATATGACGCCCGAAGAGATCGCGGCGGCGGGGCGCGAAGCGATGGCGAAGGGCTGCGCCGAGGCGACGGCCTGACGCGGCAGCGGGCCGGGCAGCCGGCCCGCCCCGCCATTGCGCGCGGGGTTTCCGCCCCGTCGAGACGGCCGCTGTAAAGGCCCGCTCAGAGTGAGGCCCGGGAACATGGACCATGGGCAGGGGTCTCCCTTCTGGCCCTTTGCCGGGGAGTGGTGTAGGCATCCGCCTGCATGAGCAATGACGAAGGCACGAAGCGCGGCATGTTCTCGCGCCTGTTCGGCGGCGGCCCAAGCGAGCCTGCGCCCGAGGCGCCGCCGGAAGCGCCGCCGGCGGAGGAAAAGCGCTCCTGGTGGTCGCGCCTCTCGGGCGGCCTTTCCCGGACCTCGCAGGCGCTCACCCAGGGCGTCGCCGACGTTTTCACCAAGCGTAAGCTCGACGCGCTGACGCTCGAGGAGCTCGAGGACGTGCTGCTGCGGGCGGACCTTGGCGTCGGCGCCGCGACCCGCATTACCGAGGCTGTCGGCAAGGCGCGCTATGAGCGCGACATCGAGCCGGAGGAAGTGCGCGAAATCCTCGCCCGCGAGGTCGAGCGCGCGCTGGCGCCGGTCGCCGCGCCGCTCGTCGTCGACGACGCCAAGTCGCCCTTCATCATCCTCGTCGTCGGCGTCAACGGCTCCGGCAAGACGACGACCATCGCCAAGCTCGCGGCCAAATGGACAGGCGAGGGCAAGGCGGTCGTGCTGGCGGCGGGCGACACCTTCCGCGCCGCCGCGGTCGAGCAACTCAAGGTGTGGGGAGAGCGGCTCGGCGCCGAGGTCGTTTCGGGCGCCGAGGGCGCCGATGCGGCGTCTCTCGCCTTCGACGCGATCAAGCGCGCGAAGGAGCAGGGCGCCGACATTCTGCTCATGGACACGGCCGGGCGCCTGCAAAACCGCGCCGAGCTGATGGCCGAGCTTGAAAAAATCGTGCGGGTGATGAAAAAAGCCGACACCGAGGCGCCGCATGCGGTGCTGCTCGTTCTCGACGCCACCGTTGGACAGAACGCGTTGCAGCAGGTGGAGGTCTTCGAGCGCGTCGCCGGCGTCACCGGCCTGGTGATGACCAAGCTCGACGGCACGGCGCGGGGCGGCATTCTGGTCGCCATCGCCGAGACTTACGGCCTGCCGATCCACTTCATCGGCGTGGGCGAAAGCGCCGAGGATCTGGAGCCGTTCGCGGCGCGCGACTTCGCGCGGGCGATCGCAGGGCTCGACGAAACGTCAGATGCGGAAAGCTAGAGGAAGATGACGCAGGAAACGGCCGTCGCGGCAAAGAAGAAACTCAATCCCTGGCTGAAGCTCGCGCTGGAATTGGGGCCGCTTCTGTTGTTTTTCGTCGCCAACGCCAAATTCGGCATTTTCGCCGCGACCGGCGTGTTGATGGCCGGCGTCGTCCTCACCCTGTTGGTGTCCTGGGCGATTACCCGGCATTTGCCGGCGATGCCGGTCGTCACCGCGGTCCTGGTGCTGCTGTTTGGCTCGCTCACCTATTTTTTGCATGATGAAACCTTCATCAAACTGAAGGTGACCATTCTTTATTCGCTGTTTGGCGCCGGCCTCATCGGCGCGCTTTATTTCGGCAAGCTGCTGCTGCCGATCGTCTTCGACATGGCGATCCATATCGACGACGCCGGCTGGCGCAAGCTCACCATCCGCTGGGGGCTGTTCTTCTTTGCGCTCGCTGGGCTCAATGAAGTGCTCCGGCGGGTGCTGACGACCGACGACTGGGTGAATTTCAAGGTGTTCGGCATCTTGCCGCTGACGCTGATCTTCGCCCTGACGCAGGCGCCGCTGATCATGCGCCATGAAATCCGCCCCGAGGACGAAGACCCGCAAGCGCATTTTTAGACATAGGGTGGGGGAGCGACGGTCGCCCCGCCGCGGGGCGCGCGCGTTCGACGTCGAATCGTTGCGCGTCGCTCGCGCGCGAACATGAACGTCTCTTCATGATCGCGCGTCACTAAACACTTAGGATTCCTAGCGACATGCGCGCGGCCGACGGCGTCCGGGTTGCAATCGCGCCCTGTTCGGGCGAAGACAGACGCAGGCTTTAGGGGGGCTGAGTCGATTCATTGCCCAGTCTCATTCGCTTTTTGATCGTCGTCGGCGCGATCGCCGGAATCGGTTACGGGATCATGGTTGCGCTCGTCACTTATGTGAAGCCGCAGCCGCGAGAAATGACCTATACGATTCCGGCGCAGCGGCTGAACAAGTGACGGCTGTCCGTCGCGACGCTCCCCAATGACCTCGCGGTAGTGAGCGCATGAATGTGAGCGCAACGCGCCAGCTCGACGCCTTTCTCGACATGCTGGCCGCAGAGCGCGGCGCGGCGCGCAACACGCAAGACGCCTATCGGCGCGATCTTTCCGATTACATCGCGCATCTGTCCGCGAACGGCCGAGATCCCGGCGCCGCGACGACGGAAGACATCCGCGGCTATCTCGCCACGCTGGAGTCGCGCGGCATGTCCGCGGCGACGGTGGCGCGGCGCATTTCGGCGATTCGCCAGTTTCACAAATTTCTCTACGTCGATCGTCATCGCCCCGACGATCCGGCGGCGGCGCTTGACGGCCCGCGAATAAAGCGCAGCGCGCCCGGCGTCTTCTCCACGGCGGAAATCGACCGGCTGCTGGCGGTCGCGAGCGAAGGGCTGGACGATGAGGCGCGGCCCCTGCGCGACCGGCTGCGCGGGGCGCGTCTCTATGCGCTGCTCGAAACGCTTTACGCCACCGGCCTGCGCGTTTCCGAACTGGTCTCGCTGCCGAAGACCGCGGCGCGTTCGCGCGATCCGTTCATCACCGTTCGCGGCAAGGGCGGACGCGAGCGTCTGGCGCCGCTGACCGATCGCGCGCGCCGCGCGCTTCTCGCCTATCGCGAACTGCTTGAGGCGAGCGCGCCCGATCGCGGGGACTCGGCCTTTCTGTTCCCTGCCGACAGCGACAGCGGCCATCTCACGCGCCAGGCTTTCGCCCGCGATCTCAAGGCGCTGGCGGGAGCGGCCGGACTGCCCGCCGCGACGATGCATCCGCATGCGCTGCGTCACGCTTTTGCAAGCCATCTGCTGCAGAATGGCGCCGATCTGCGCGTGGTGCAGGAGCTGCTCGGCCACGCCGACATCTCCACGACGCAAATCTATACGCATGTGCTCGACGAGCGCATGCGCGCGATGGTGCGCGATCTGCATCCGATGTCGGATATGACGGACAAGCCGCGCTAGGCGGTTCCCGCCGTTTCCTTGCGCGATGCGCGCATCAGCGCGGCGCAGGCGCCGGTTCGCGGCTTGGGCGCTTTTTCCGTTGTATGTCGGGACGCGCGCAACGTAAGCTTTTCCCGGCATTCAAGCGACAAGGAGTTGAGCGATGGCGAAGAACGGGATGGACTTTCGACCCGAAGAAGAGAATGTCGCCTATATCGGCGCCGGCGTGACGTTGAAGGGCGAAATTTCCGCCTCCGATCTGATCGTCGTCGACGGCGCGATCGAGGGAGACGTCTCGGCGCGCGTCGTCCAGGTCGGGCAGAGCGGGGTCATTCGCGGCAATGTCAGCGCGACTGAGGCCGACGTCAGCGGGTGGGTCTCCAACTCTATCGAGATCAAGCAGCTGCTTGTCGTTCGCGCCACCGGACGGGTCGAAGGCAAGGTGACCTATGGCGAGATCGAGCTGGAGAAGGGCGCGGTGATCGCCGGCGATCTGACGGCGATCGAGGACCATCGGACCGCAAAGCCGGCGCAGGCGGCGAAAGTGGAGCTTGAACGTCCGGAGGTCGCGGGCGCGCTGCCAAAACCCTCGGCCTCGTCGATTGATCGCATCAATGAAGCGGTGCGCGGCGCCAAAGGCGGCAAGGGCGCTCTCTATCTCGCCGCCGACGGCGACGGGAAGCGGGTGGCGACGCGCACGCTGCTTGGCCGGAAAACCTCGGCGGGCGCCTGAGCTTTTCGGTCCTGCGGCGCTGTAAACGGGGCGGGACGCGCTGGCGTCAGGGCGCGCCCGAGTATCTGACGCGGCGTGGGAAAGCGTGCGGCGTCCGGCGCTCGGGCGGTGCCGGGCGGATCGGCGTGCGCCGGCTGCCGCACGTTGCTGTGCGCGCTTGTGCGGCGGACGCCGGCGGTCTATAGAACGCTCCTTCCCGCTCCCTTCGTCTAGCGGTCTAGGACGTCGCCCTCTCACGGCGAAAACAGGGGTTCGAGTCCCCTAGGGAGCGCCAACCGATTAGCGTTGGCGAAGCCGCCGGCCTTGCCGCGCTCGTTTCTTGAAACATCCCTTGCGGCGAAGTCACAGTGCTTGGTTTGCGGGCGGATAAAAAGCCGTCCGGAACAGCACGCGCGCTGCGTCCCTCGACTCTCGCAAGACGGTTTCCGCCGGCAACTCACCCAGGTCGTCGGCTGAAAAATTCGCCGGCAGTCCGACGGCGACGGCGATCCCAGAGCTGATCGCCCTCTGGATGAGAGGCAGCGGGTTAGGCGAAAAATCCCGCCAGCCGAAGCGCGTCTTCTTGGCGTAATCCGGCCCGCCCCAAGGCGGGTCGATATTCAGCGCATCGAAGGAGAGCGTGGGATAGGCTTCCATCACGTCGTCATGAATGAATTCCATGCGCGCTGAGACGCCGTAGATTTCCGCATTGCGCTTCGCCATCGAAAGCCTGTCGCGATCGATGTCGACGGCGATGACGCGCTTTCCGCATCTGGCGAAGGCGATCGCCGAGCCGCCGATGCCGCAAAAGGCGTCCAATACGGTTTGACCCTTGAGCAGTCGCCCGATCTCCAGCGCGAACCGCTCCGGCTTCACCGAATAGAGGCCCTCTTCATCGGTCTGGACGCCGTCATCCCATTTCGAAAACAGCTCATAACGGCGATCCCAGTATTTTTGGGCGCCTTCGCCAAAGGGGTTTTTCGAGCGGATCATCGCGGGCCGGGAGGTTCATAAAGTGCGGCGCCCGACCCTATCGATCGACGCCAAGCAGGGCGCGGGGCAGGCCGAGGAGGAGTCGCTAACCGCGCCATTGCGCGACGCTCCGCCTGCTGTTGCAGATATGGCACATGGCCGGGAAAAGGCGAAATTGTAAAGGCAAAGCAAAAGGTTCGAGTTGCGAAAATCCTTCGCCCTTGCTCAGTTGCGTCTCAGTTTTCTTGATTTCCGTTTGTAACCGCAAGGACAAGTCGTGGCCACTCGATTTTTGATAGGCGCGGTGACGGCGCTGGCGCTGGCGACGGGATCGGCGCTTGCCGCGGATTTGCCCTCCCTCAAGGCGCCGCCGGCCTATGCGCCGCCCCCGCCGCCGCTGTGGACGGGGTTCCATGCAGGGTTGAACGCGGGCGGCGCATGGGCTGCGAGCAACGCGATCAGTTTCGTTTCGGCGCCGTTCCTCGTTAATGGCGTCGGCAACGTCCCATGGGCGGCGGCTTCGGCGATCGCGGGCTCCGGCGCCGTCTCGACGAATGGCGCCGGTTTCATCGGCGGCGGACAGCTCGGCTATGATTGGCGATTCAACGGCCGCTTCCTCGTCGGCCTCGAAGCTGACGTCCAGGGCCTCGCCGGCGCCAACAACAACGCCTCCGTCGTGACGCTGGCGCCGGCGCCCGCGCCGGGGCTCAACTTCCTGACGAGCGTCTCCGGCGGCAAGTCGCTTGATTTTCTCGGCACGGCGCGCGGGCGCCTGGGCTATCTCATCACCCCGACCTTGCTGGCCTATGCGACCGGCGGATTCGCCTACGGCCAGGCGGCCTCCGCCACGAATTTCTTCCAGCACGTGCCCAATGATTTCCCCGGCTTCCTGCTGCTCGGCGCCAACCAGGGACGATTGTCGCAGATGCGCGTCGGTTGGACGGCCGGCGGCGGATTGGAATGGCTATTTTGGCCGCAGTGGAGCGCCAAGATCGAATATCTCTATTTCGACCTTGGCGCCGCGACCTATCCGGTCGCGGTCACGACGGATCGGGAGCTGGCGACTCTGCTGGTCGCCAACGCCACGCAGGCGCGCGCCCGCTTCGATGGCCATGTCGTCCGCGTCGGCGTGAACCATCACTTCAACTGGGGCGCGGCGCCGATCGTCGCGAAATACTGACGTTCGGGCAAAAAAAGCGCCCGGCCAGGTCGGTCGAGCGCAGTCCGAGGGGGGAGGGGAAGCTCCGTGTGGGGATGAAACCCGCGGGGGGAGGAATTGTTCCAAGCGGGGCGCCGCGCGTGGGGACTGGCGTCTCTCGCGCCATTTCCGCAAATCCCCGCGACCCACCGCCGCCTTGACGAAACGGCGCCGCCTATGCCCATTGGACGCGATTTCTGACCGCGCCGGCGCGCCATTGCGCCAGGGAGACATAGTCCATGAACATCCATGAATATCAGGCCAAGGCCGTTCTGCGCGACTTCGGCGCGCCCGTCGCCGACGGCGTCGCCGTGCTGCGGGCCGAGGACGCCCGCGCGGCGGCCGAAAAGCTTCCCGGCCCGGTCTATGTGGTGAAGGCGCAGATCCACGCCGGCGGGCGCGGCAAGGGCAAGTTCAAGGAAGCGTCGGCGGGCGACAAGGGCGGCGTGCGCCTCGCCAAATCGCTCGACGAGGCCGAAGCCTTCGCCAAGCAGATGCTCGGCGCGACTCTCGTCACGCTGCAGACCGGCGAGGCCGGCAAGCAGGTCAACCGCCTCTATATCGAGGACGGCGCCGACATCGACAAGGAATTCTACCTCTCGATGCTGATCGACCGCTCGACCTCGCGCATCGCCTATGTGGTCTCGACCGAAGGCGGCATGGACATCGAAAAGGTGGCGCATGACACGCCCGAGAAAATCGTGACCTTCTCGGTCGATCCGGCGACCGGGCTGATGCCGCATCACGGCCGCCGCGTCGCCGACGCTCTGGGCCTCAAGGGCGATCTCGCCAAACAGGCGGGGGACCTCACCGAAAAGCTCTACGCCGCTTTTGTGGCCAAGGACATGGAGCTGCTCGAGATCAATCCGCTGATCGTGACGAAGGACGGCAAGTTGCGCTGCCTCGACGCCAAGGTCAGCTTCGAGAACAACGCGCTCTACCGCCATCCCGACATGGTCGAGCTGCGCGACAAGAGCGAAGAGGACGAGAAGGAGATCGAGGCGTCGAAATACGACCTCGCCTATATTTCGCTCCCCGGCAACATCGGCTGCATGGTCAATGGCGCCGGCCTCGCCATGGCGACGATGGACATCATCAAGCTTTACGGCGAGTTCCCGGCGAACTTCCTTGACGTCGGCGGCGGCGCCACGACCGAGAAGGTGACGGCCGCGTTCAAGATCATCACCGCCGATCCGAATGTGAAGGGCATTCTCGTCAACATCTTCGGCGGCATCATGCGCTGCGACACCATCGCCGAAGGCGTCATCGCGGCCGTAAAGGAAGTGGGCCTCAAAGTGCCGCTCGTGGTGCGGCTCGAGGGCACCAATGTCGATCTCGGCAAGAAGATCATCAATGAATCAGGCCTCAACGTCATCCCCGCCGACGATCTCGACGACGCGGCGCAGAAAATCGTCGCGGCCATTCGGGGGGCGGGGGCCTGATTCGCCGACGGGTTCGCGCGAGTTTGAGCCACGCCCTACTCTCCGTGGAGGGGAGGGAAAGCGCGCTTCCGGCAAGGCGCTCGGCGAGAGCTCTCCGTCTTGCGCGCCTTGCGTCCGCGGCTCAAAAGAGCCATCTTTAGGCGCGACTTTGCGCCTCTAGGCCCCCCTAATGGGGGCGGGAAGCGCGCGATAGTCGCCTTTTAGGGAAGCGCCAGTGCCGAATTCAGCTCTTCTGCTTGCGTCCCCGGCCAGAAGCGCGAGACGTGCTTTGGCGCGTCTGTCATGCGTTCTGCTCGCTGGAGCTGGCGCTTTCGCGCTGTCCTGCGACAGCAGCCTTGCGGCGCGGGAAAATCTCATCGTGGCGCGGCCTTTCGAGGTCGGCTCCAGCCTGTCTGGCAATTATCTCGCCGCGATCGTCGCCGGCGCGGCGCGCGACACATTCGCCGCCTCGACCTTCTTCCGCGAGGCGCTGCGCGACGATCCCAAGAACGCCGATCTTGCCGATCGCGCCTTCGTCGCGGCGCTGGCGAATGGCAACATGCCGGAGTCTCTCTCGCTCACCCGTCGCGTGATCGCGCATGACCGCGCCAATGGGCTGGCGCATCTCGCGCGCGGCGTCAACAATATCAAGAACCGAAAATACGCCGCCGCGCGCGCCGAATTCGCCAAGGGCGGCGGCGACCAGCGCCGCGACATCACCTCGACGTTGCTCTCCGCATGGAGCTACGCCGGGGCCAAGGACACGCGTCGCGCGCTCTCGACGCTCGATGCGCTCAACGAAGACGCCTTTGTGGTGTTTCGCGACTATCACGCGGGCCTCATCGCCGATCTTGGCGGCGACAAGGCTGAGGCCGAAAGGCGGTTCAAATCCGCCTATAGCGCCGAGAAGAATACGCTGCGGCTCGTCGACGCCTATGCGCGCTTTCTCGCGACGCGCGGACGCCGCGACGAGGCGAAAAAGCTCTATCTCGCCTTTGACGAGGTCGCGCCCAATCACCCGATCGTCGTCGCCGGCCTTGCCGCGCTCGACGCGGGCAAGCCGTTGCCGCCCCTGGTGCGCAGCGCCAACGAAGGCGCGGGCGAAGTGCTGTACGGGCTGGGCGCCGTCGGCGGGCGCCAGGGCGACGAACTCGCCTCGCTCATCTATCTGCGCTTGGCGCTCTATCTCGCGCCGGAGAATGCGCTCGCCATCATCACCCTGGGCGACGTCTATGAGCGCATGAAGCAGCAAGAGGCGGCGATCGATCTTTATCAAAGCGTGCCCAAGGACAGTCCGCTGCGCGTCAACGCCGACGTGCAGGCGGCGCTTCTGCTCGAAACCCTCGGCAGGACCAAGGAGGCGAGCGACACGCTATCCGCCATCGTCGCCGCCAATCCGACGAATCAGGAGGCCTTGACCGCGCTCGGCAATCTTCAGCGCTCGCGCAAGGCGTTCGCGGACGCCGCCGCGACCTATACCCGCGTGCTGGATCTGCGTCCCGGGGCCGACAAGAGCCTGTGGCTGCTCTATTATTATCGCGGCATCGCCAATGAGCGGCGCAAGAACTGGCCGGCGGCGGAGGCTGATCTCAAAAAGGCGTTGGAGCTCAACCCCGACCAGCCGCTGGTGTTGAACTATCTCGGCTATTCATGGGTCGATCAGGGCGCCAATCTCGACGAAGCCTTCAAGATGCTGCGTCGCGCCGTCGATCTGCGCCAGCGCGACGGCTATGTCGTCGACAGTCTGGGCTGGGCCTATTACCGGCTCGGACGCTACGATGACGCGGTGCGCGAACTGGAGCGGGCGATCGACCTGAAGCCTTCCGACCCGGTGATCAACGACCATCTCGGCGACGCCTATTGGCGCGTGGACCGCAAGCTCGAGGCGCATTTTCAATGGAACCATGCGCGCGACCTCAATCCGGACCCCGACGATCTGCCGAAGATTCTCGATAAGATCAACAATGGCCTGAAGGATCAGCCGGCGATCGTGAGCGACAAGGCGACGCAGCGCGGCGGCTGAGAAGGCGCTTACCTGTTCTCGGCATAATCCGGCAGCGTCAGCTGATCGACCAGCGTGCGTCCAAAAACCAGGCGGGCGATCGGCGCGATCGCCATCAGCTTTGTCACCTGATTGCGGACAAAAATCCCCATGCGCGTGCGCGGAGCGAAGGAGCTGGCGAAATTCTCGGCCGACTGCTGCTTGCCGTCGATATAATCGCGTAACGTCGCTTCATAGGCTGGAAAGGCGATCTCCGGCCGACCTTGCGCGCGCGCGATTTCGCCGGCGAGCACATAGGCGCCCGTCATGGCGAGCGCTGCGCCCTGGCCCGCCAGAAGGGAGACGCTGTACGCGGCGTCGCCGACAAGCGCAATCCGCCCCTTCGACCAACTGTTCATCCTGATCTGGCTGACCCTGTCGAAATAGAGGTCGTCCGTCGCTTCAAGCGCATCGAGAATCTTCGGCGTTTCCCAGCCATCGCCGTGAAACAGTCGTCGCAGCAGCTCTTTCTGCCTTGCCGCGTCGTGCGCGTCGACGTCGGGAAATTCCTTGGCGGCGAAGACGAAAAGAAACAGCGTGCGATCGTCGTGCATCGAAAAACGTGCGATCTGCCGACCCGGTTCGCTATGGGCGAGATAGATATTGTCATTACGCGGCGCATAGGCTTTCGCTTGAAACGCGGCGACGCCATAGCCGAGATATTTTTCGAAATGTCGTTCCGGTCCAAAGGCGAGTTCGCGCACGCGCGAGTGCAGGCCGTCGGCGCCGACGACAAGATCAAAGCGACGCTCGTCGCCATGGGCGAAGACGGCGCGCACCCCGTCCTCGTCCGGCTCCAGCGCGGCGACGCTATCGCCGAAAATCGTTTCGCATTCATTTTCGACGCTGCGGAACAAGGCGCGGGCGAGGTCGCTGCGGGCGACGCTGGTGAAGCGATCGCCGATCGCGCCGACGATGGCGCTGCGCGGGAAGCCGCCGACGCGCCCGCCTTCCGCGTCGACGAAACGCACTTCCTCGACTTCATAGCCGTCCGCTTTGATCTCTGGAATAAGCCCCATCCGCTCGGCGACGTCATAACCACGTCCCCAGAAATCGACGACATAGCCGCCGGTCCGCGAAGCGCTGGCGCGTTCGCACAGCGTCGGCGCATATCCGTAGCAAAGAAGCCAATAGGCGAGCGTGGGTCCAGCGATGCCGGCGCCGGAAATGAGCACGGTCTTTTTCATCGCGAAGCTCCGCAATACGGCGTGCCCCTTGGCGCGTGCTTCCTACGCCTTCTCCCCCGCCATCTCCAGCACGACGCGCCACTCTTCCTCGCTCACCGGCTGCACGGAGAGGCGCGAATTATTGACCAGCACCATGTCCTTGAGGCGCGGTTCGGCCTTGATTTCGGCGAGCGTGACCGGCTTTTTCAACGCCTTCACGGCCTTCACGTCGACCATGCCGAATTTGCCGCTCTCGTCGGTGTGGTCGGGATAATAGGTCTTGATGATCTCGACGATCCCCACGACCGCCTTGTCTTCGTTGGAATGATAGAAGAAGCCGCGCTCGCCCTTCTTCATCGCCATCAGATTGAGCTTGGCCGAATGATTGCGCACGCCGTTCCAGAAGGTGCCCTTGGCGCCGGCTTCGACCTGCTGGTTCCAGGACCAGCTCGACGGTTCGCTTTTGAGCAGCCAATGCGCCACTAGAGCTGCGCTCCCACCACGCGTTTCCAGGGTTTCAGCTCCACCGAGGCGAAGAGGCCGGCGGCGGCGTAAGGATCTTCGCTCAACAATGCGCGCGCCGCCGCTTCGTTATCGCAGTCGAGAATGAGCATGGAGCCGACCGGCGTCTCGCCGTCGAGGAAAGGGCCGCCAAGCTTTACGCGCGACGCATGCTTGTCGAGGAATGCGAGATGCGCGGCGCGGGTCGACAGGCGCAGCGCGGCGTGGTCGGGCTTATCCAGGCAGAGGGCGACGAAGAGCACAAGCGGCCTCGCGTAAGTAGGACGAACGCGCAACTTGTTCCAAAGCGCGCGCCGCCGGTCAACCGCGCCGACGGCGTGACAGCTAATTCCGAGGGCGTTCGGGAAGCGAAGCGGGCCGTTAAGCGCGCTTGGCAGGGGCTTGGAGGTCGTGCGCGACGACGCGGTCGCCGAAATCGCGGATCGTTTCGCGCAAGGAGGCGATTTCGGCGTCGCTCGCCGCGACGGGCACGACGGACAGCGTCTTGGCGCCGGTCGCGCCGTTTGCGCCGCGGCGGAGAGTCGCGCACTCGGCTCTCAGCGCCTCGACCGCGCCTTGCAGCATGGCGTTATCGGCGCGCGCCGCTTCGAGCGCGCCGGCGTTATCGTGGGCGGCGCGCAGCGCGCTGTCCATCTGGCCGACGTCGCGCTCCTGGCGTTGCTGAGCGGCTGTGAGCTGCGCCCGCACCTCGTCCAGCTCCGCGGAAAGCGTCTCGCCCTGCGACCGCGCGGCGGCGAGTTCCCCCGACAGGCGCGTCAGCTGATCTTCCAGCTCCGCCGTCCGCGCGGCCGACTGCTCGGCGCGCGCATGTTCTTCGCGTAAAGTCTGTACCGCGCGCTGCATCTCGGCGTTATGCTGGTGCAGCGCCGCCACGCGCGATTCATACGCCTGCACGCCCGGCGGCGTCTCGGACTCGTCTTCCGGCGGCGCCGTGTCGGACTCGACCAGGCGCAGGCGCGCGACGCGGCGCTCGGCGCGGTCGGTCATTTCGTGCAGCGCCGCTTCCGTGGAGTTCAGAAGCTCGACGCGCTCCACCAGCGCCTGTTCGGCTTGGCCCAGACGCGTCTCCATGTCGCGATTGTCCGCTTCGGCGCGCCGGAGCTGCGATTCGAGATCGGCGATTCGCGCGATATGACGGCCGATCGTGGCGAGATCATTCGCGCGCGCTTCTTGGGTCGCCTCCATCGTTTGTTCGAGCCGCCGTTCGCGGACGGCGAACTCAGCCCGCAGCAGATCGCGCTCGGCGACGACCTCTTCCATCGACATCGGCGCAAGCATTTGCAGCCGTCGCATGGAAAGACGCAGCGCGCGCCGCCAGAAAGCGGGGAGAAACATCAAGGCGAAAAGCCCGGCGACGAGGAAGCCGAGCGCGAAATACATCGCTTGTTCGATCAAGACGCAGCAATCCTTGAACCGTCTCATAGGCGGACGGCGCTAACGATTTTGCCACGTAACGGCGCAGAACGCAAAGCGGCGCGCGACGCGCCATGGACGTTTCACGGCTGACGGCTTCATCCATTTGGATGGCGACTTTGCTTCCCGCCGGCCGCAGAACGCGCTTAAATGGCCGCCCGCTCCGCGCGCGGATCTCCAGGAGAGAAATGCATGACCTTGTTCGCTGGGTTTTCTCGCAGCGGCGCCCGCCGGCCCGGCGCGGCGCGCGTCTCGGCGCCACATCGATGAGCGCGATGCGCTGCCCCGGCGCGCCGGCGCTTCTTGTCGGCGACGCGCGCGAAAGGGGCGCTACGGCCTCGAAGGCGCGGGCATTCGCCACCACGCTCGCGACCGACGAAGGCTTTCTAGCGGCCGCGCAGGCGCAGGGGGCGCCGTCCGTGCGCCTGCAATTTGCGCCAGTGTGCGTCGAAAATGATTGCGCGCATTGGGGCGTCGCCGGGTGCGAATTGCTCGGCCGCATCGCGCAGCTGCTCGTCGAGGCCGGGGCGCCGGTAAAGCCGAGCCCGGCGTACGACTGCACCATTCGCCATGACTGCCGCTGGCGCCGGCAAGGCGGCGATGAGGCTTGCGGCATTTGCGGTTTCGTTGTCAGGGAGCCGCTTGATCCCTGTTCGCGTCACGCGGGGGCCGGGCGCCAGCCGGCGCTGTGAACCGCGCGCCGACGCTCGGATCAGAACGGATTCCACGTCGATTCGGGGGTGAATTTCAGGTAGCCGAGATTGAGGCCGAGCCGCGCGCCGAGCCCGGAGCGCACCGGCATGACGACGACCTCGTCATTATTGAGCGCGGTGAAGCCGAATCCGCCGACGAGATAGGCTGAGCCATTGGCGCCCGAATACCGCCGATAGATGGCGTCTACGGACGGGAGATTATAGACGAGCATCATCGTCCGGTCGCCGTCGCCGCCGGCGTCGAGGCCGATCGAAGGCCCTTGCCAAAACACCCGCTGCTGGCCGGCGTTGCGGGTATACATCCTGCCCTCGCCGTAGCGGAGCCCGCCGACGAAAGCGCCGCTCGCCTCCTGGCCGAGGATGTATGCGTTGGGGCTGCCCCACTGCCGCGAGGCGCGCTCGACGCCTTCGGCGAGGCCGCGGGAGATCGAGCCGAAAAAGCGGTGGCCGTTCTCGACGATCTCGCCGCTCGAATAGGTTTCAGGCCGCTGCGCGGCGCGCGCCAAAGCGGCGGGCGCCGCCCACGCGCACGCCGAAGCGGCGGCGAGGCGAAACAGGTCGCGGCGCGAGGCGGCGGTGAACGAAGGCTTGCTCATGGCGACGAAACTCCCGGACGAACATGTTGCGCGCCCTGCGTCGGCGTCAACGATGGCTGACGCGCGGCGCAGTTGCGTCGCAAACGCGACGCGCGCCGTTGCGCCCCCCAAAGTCGCGCGCCGCGGTTAAGGAAGCGTTGCCGCGGCCTCGCGCGCCGCCGCGTCCGCCCAGGCGACGAACGGACCATTCCGATAATTGGCGGCCTTCTTCGCGTAGCGCAGCGGCGCGCCGTCCGGATCGAGCGTGACGCCGCCGGCCGCGCGCAGCACGGCGTCGCCCGCAGCGGTGTCCCATTCCATCGTCGGTCCGAACCGCGGATAGACGTCCGCCTCGCCATTGGCGAGCAGGCAGAATTTAATCGAGGAGCCCACAGGCACGCTGCGCGCGATGGGCTGGCTGGACAGAAACGTCTTCGTCGCCGCGTCGAGGTGCGACTTCGAAATCAGCGCGACCAGCCCCTCGGCGGGCCGCGGCCGCGCGCGCAGCGGACGCCAGTCCTGGTTTGGCGGCAGGGATCCGCCGGGCGTCGCCAGCGCTTCGTAGCCGCGCGCGCCAGCGAACCAGACGCGCCCTTGCGCCGGCGCATAAACCGCGCCGACGCGCGGCGCGCTCTTCTCCGCGAGCGCCACATTGATGGTGAAATCAGAGCTGCGGGCGAGAAATTCGCGCGTGCCGTCAATCGGATCGATCAGCAAAAAGGCGTCGCCGGCGTCCAGCGTCTTGCCGCTGGCGACGCTCTCCTCGGCCAAAAACGGCACGCCGGGCAGAGCGGTTTCCAGCTCGCGGAGCAGGTACGCCTCGATCCGCTCGTCGGCCTCGGTGACTGGCGAGGTGTCGCCCTTAAGGCGCGACTCGATGTCGGGGTTGGCCAAGACCTCCATCGCCAGCGCGCCGGCCGCGATCGCGAGATTGGCGAACAGGCGGGCGAGGTCTTCCACGTCGGGCGCGTCGGCGCGCCGAAAAATATTCTCTGCCGTCATCGCTCAATTCCCTTTTGCGTTTGATTGCCATAAGCGCGTGCGACATTTGCAATCCGTGCGGCGCCCGTTAATTTCGTTTAGCCTGAATGCGGTGATTCGCGCGCCGCGTCAGTCCGCCGCGCAGTCTACAGGAAGATGGATCAGCCTTCCTTGCGACATTGCCGCTTTCGCCTGCTTTGGATGGCGCCATGACCAAATTCTCGCTCGACCCTCTCGATCTTGCAGCGCTCCTGTCCTCGCGGGTTTGCCATGACGTCATTTCGCCTGTCGGCGCGATCGTCAACGGGCTTGAAGTCCTTGAGGAGGAGAAGGACGCGGAAATGCGCGGCCATGCGCTGGCGCTGATCAAGTCGAGCGCGAATGAAGCCTCGGCGCGGCTGCAGTTTTGTCGACTGGCTTTCGGCGCCGCGGGTTCGAAGGGGGCGTCGATCGACACCGGCGACGCCGAATCGGTGACGCGCCAGCTGATCGCGGACGAGCGGACGCGGCTCCTCTGGAGCGTTCCGCGCGCTCTGATGTCGAAGAACAAAGTCAAGCTGCTCCTGAACCTGTGCATTCTCGCCGACGCCGCGATTCCGCGCGGCGGCGTGATCTCCGTCAGCTCGACGGGGGAGGACGACCGGGTGGCGTTCAAGATCGAGGCGAAAGGCGTCAACGCGCGCGTCGCCGCGAACATTCCGCATCTCCTCGAAGGCGAATCGGAGGAGGGCGCGATCGACGCCCGCGCCATTCAGGCCTACTACGCCGGCCTCGTCGCCAAATCCTGCGACATGCAGGTGGTGGTTTCGAGCCAGACCGAACTCGTGACGATCGATGCGGTTCCGGCCGAGCGCGCGGCGGCGGAACATGCGAGCCCCGAGGCTTCCGCGCAGAGCGCCGTCGCCTGACGGCGCTCGCCAGTAGAGTAGACGGCGCTCGCCAGTAGAGTACATGGGCTATTTTGCCTCCGGGTGGCGTGACGGGCGCGCCGCGCGCGGTCCACTTGCAGCTTGCCGGCCCACGCTCGATGGTGGCCAAAGGCGATTGCGATCATTGCCACAATCATCGGCGCGGTGCGTAAATCAAGAATTATGCACAAAACTGGCGCCCTTGATTTTCAAGGGCTTTCTTTGTGCAAAAATGGTTCGGCCGGTCCCTGTCAAAACAGGGACGTTTTGTGGTTTATAAGAAAGCTATGTCAATCACGCTCACTCCCGAACAAGAGGCTTGGATTCAAGCCCATGTTGCGGCTGGCGATTTCGCTTCGATTGAAGAGGCGGCCCGCCAGTTAATCGACGACCGTATCGCCGAACTCGCCGCCGCAGACGACGGGGATGACATGGCATGGGCGAAGCCTTTAGTCGATGAAGCGCGGGCCGCGATAGCGCGGGTCGAATTTGTTTCCCTTGAGGAACACAAAGCACATAACGCGGCGCTCCTTGCATCTCTCAAGGATTAATGGCGCGGCCCATCGTCTCCTTGCTGGCGCAGGCCGACACGGCCGACATTCTCACTGATCTTCGAGACAAGGCGGGGCGCTCCGTGTCCCGCGCATACGCCACTGCTTTTGAAAAACCATATGAACGCCTGATGCGGCATCCCGACAGTGGCGCCCCCCGCCCCGCGATCGGGACGCATGTCCGTATTGGCGTGATCTCCCCTTACGTTGTGATCTACGAGCATATTGCCGCCGAGACACTGTGATGATTATGCGATTGCTCACGGAAGGCGCAAAATCACCCGCAAATTCTTGCGGCGCGCGTGATGACATCACGTCGCACGGCGCGTTCAAGCCGTGATGCGTTCTTCGGCTTCGCTCGGTTCGCGCAGCACATAACCGCGGCCCCAGACGGTCTCGATATAGTTGCGGCCTTCGCTGGCGTTGGCGAGCTTCTTGCGCAATTTGCAAATGAAGACGTCGATGATCTTCAGTTCTGGCTCGTCCATCCCGCCATAGAGGTGGTTGAGGAACATCTCCTTCGTCAGGGTGGTGCCCTTGCGCAGCGAGAGCAGTTCGAGCATCTGATATTCCTTGCCGGTCAGATGCACGCGGGCGCCGCCGACTTCCACCGTCTTCTGGTCGAGGTTGACGACGAGGTCGCCGGTGATGATCACCGACTGCGCATGGCCTTTCGAGCGGCGGACGATGGCGTGAATGCGCGCGACGAGTTCGTCCTTATGGAAGGGCTTGGTCAGATAGTCGTCCGCGCCAAAGCCCAACCCTTTGACCTTATCTTCGATGCCGGCCAGTCCAGAGAGGATGAGAATCGGGGTCTTCACCTTGGCGACGCGCAGCGTGCGCAGCACCTCATAGCCGGACATGTCGGGAAGATTGAGGTCGAGAAGAATGATGTCGTAGTCATAAAGCTTGCCGAGGTCGATGCCTTCTTCCCCGAGATCGGTCGTGTAAACGTTGAAGTTCTCGGACTTGAGCATGAGCTCGATGCTTTGAGCCGTCGCGCTGTCGTCTTCGATCAATAAAACGCGCATGTTGGTTCCCCACCGAGCTCTATCGTTCGCGCCTTGGCCGCACGAATGGACACGCCAGCGTTGGGCGAGAGTCCTCGCCCCAGCGAACTGACCGACCTTCCGGCGAAGGTAAGCGGAATTGGTTAATAAACCTTCACCTACGCCTCAAACGCGGCCCAAAGTCTTAATTGGGAAGGCCAAGCGAGGCGGACGCGTCACGCTACGTCTGGAAGGACACGGACAGCGACGCGAATCACGCGTCGTTCCCAATCTATACGCCGTCGAGAGTCCGACGGGCAAAGACAAAATCGCGGGGCCAATGGGGTAATGCGCCCGGGCGGCGCGCGGGCTTGCTCGCGCGATCCTCGCCGCATATGCGCCATCATCTGGTTCCAGATGCGGCGTGAATAGGGCGGAGCGACCATGCATATGCGTCGAACGCGGGGCGCGGGCGCGAAGGCCTGCCGAACGCCGGCGTCGGACGCTTCCGCCGAGCGGCGCGCTCTCGGGATTGCTCTTGCCAAACTAAGACGACTGGTCATATTATAACGGCATGAGCCGTCGCGACGTCAAAGAGCTGAGAGAGAAGCTTCTCGACAAGGGAGTCGCGCTGCTGATGGAGCAGGGCTATCACGGCACTGGGCTGCAGGAGCTGGTGCAGAGCGTGGGCGTGCCAAAGGGCTCCTTCTACAATTATTTCGAAAGCAAAGAGGCGTTCAGCGCAGAGGTCGTCAAACACTACATCGACCCCTTCATCAAACGGCTCGACGTACACCTTCAGCGCAAGGATATTGGGGCGGCGGCGGCGCTGCGCGCCTATTTCGACGAGCTGATCGAAGAGACGGAGCGCCTGGATTTCCGCGGGGGATGCCTGCTCGGCAATCTCATCGGCGAAATCGGCGATACGAGCGATCTCTGCCAGACGTCGCTGCGCGAGGCCGTGCATCGCTATCGCGACAAGCTGCGCGAGGGAATCGCCCGCGCTCAGCGCGAAGGCGGTTTCCGCGCCGACATAGACGCGAAGGAGATGGCCGATCTGCTCGTCAATTTCTGGCAGGGGGCGTTGCTGCGGATGAAGATCGAACGCTCGGTGCGTCCGCTGATCCAGTTCTGCGACTTGCTGCTCAACGGCTACTTCAAGGCCTGAGTCATTTGCGCCTAAATGAGACGACCGGTCATATAAATGACCGCCCTAATTGGGGAGGAGACGATGCCGAAATTCATCATTGAACGGGACATCCCCGGCGCCGGCGGGATGACGCAGGCCGATCTCCAGGCCGTCTCACAGCGCTCCTGCGCCGTCCTGCGCGCGCTCGGCCCGCAAGTGCAATGGGTCGAAAGCTATGTCACCGACGACAAGGTCTACTGCGTCTACATCGCCGACAGCGCGGAGTTGATCAGAGAACATGCGGAGCAAGGAGGCTTTCCGGCCAACCGGATCAGCGAAGTCAGGGCGATCATCGACCCTGCGATAGCGTGACCGGGGACTGACCAACAAGGGGGAGTGGTTCAAATGAAAAGCTTGCCGTCACGCGCAGTTCTCTGCGCGCTTCTATTGGGGGGCGCGCTTGCGCCCGCCATTGCGGATGAAACCTGCAACTCGCCCTTCATGAGCGGGTTGATCAAGGGACAGGAGCAATATCTCCACGTCTGGACGCTCGGCGAGAAGGGCGTCGGCGATGGATCCGACAAGCTCGTCACGATCGACGTCATTCCGGGCTCCGCGACCTATGGAAAGGTGATTCACACGATTGCCGTCGGTGGACGCGGCGAAGCGCATCACATGGGATTCACCGACGATCGCAAATATCTCTGGGCGGGCCGTCTCGACGACAGCAAGATTTTCATCTTCGACGTCGGCTCCGATCCCTCGACGCCGAAGCTTGTCAAAACCATCGATAACCTTGCCGAGAGCACGGGCTATGTCGGGCCGCACACGTTCTATGCGCTGCCCGGCCGCATGCTGGTGCAGGCGCTTTCGAACAAGAAGGATCACGGCGGCGTCACCGGGCTGATCACCTACAACAACGCCGGCGAGCTCGTCACGACGACCCCGATGCCGCTCACTGACGGCGGCGACGGCTATGGCTATGACATCGCCATCAATCCCGCCCAGAACCGCATGCTGACGTCGAGCTTCACCGGCTGGACCAATTACATGATGGATCTTTCCCAACTCATCCAAGACGATTCCGCGATGAAGAATTTCGGGAACACGATGGTGATGTGGGACTTAAAGGCGATGAAGCCTTTAAGGGTGTTTTCCGTTCCCGGCGCGCCGCTGGAAATTCGCTGGGCGCTGAAGCCCGGCGCCAATTGGGCGATCACCGCCGGCGCGCTCACTTCGAAACTCTACCTGATCAAGCAGGACGACAAGAACGAGTGGCAGGCGAAAGCGGTCGCCGACGTCGGCGATCCGTCCAAAATTCCATTGCCCGTCGACATCTCGATTTCGTCCGACGCGTCGTCGCTCTGGGTCAACACCTTCATGGACGGAACGGCGCGGCTCTTCGATCTTTCCAATCCCGAAGCGCCCAAACAAGTCTATGCGAAAAAGATCGGCGCGCAGGTGAACATGGTCTCGCAAAGCTGGGATGGTAAGCGCGTCTATTTCACGACCTCGCTGCTCGCCAACTGGGACAAGAAGAACGCCGACAACGAGCAGTTCCTCAAAGGCTACTCATGGGACGGAAAGGAGCTTAGGGAAGATTTCGTCGTCGATTTCCATAAGGAAGGGCTCGGCCGCGCGCATCATATGAAATTCACCGCGCGCGCCCAGAAGGCCGAACTGCCGTGAGCGCCGGACGCAAGGTTGCGCGGGCCGTCGGCGCCTTGATGTTCCTGCTCGCGGCGACTTGGGCCTTTGCCATGGAGCCGGCGGCGTCGATACTGCCGGCGCCGGGGAGCTATGTGCTGCGCCCGATCCAGCGCATTCCCGCGGCGTCGCTGCTCGACGCGACGGGCAAGCGCACGCCGCTCTCCGCTTACACGCGAGGCGCAGTGACGGCGCTCGGCTTCTTCTATTCCCGCTGCGCCGATCCTCTCGGCTGCCCCGTCGCCTGGTCGACTTTCGAGCAGGCGCGCCGGGAGGCCGAGTCCGATCCGCTCCTGAAGGGCAGGTTGCGTTTGGTGTTCGTCAGCCTCGATCCGGCGCGCGACACGCCTTCCGTCCTCCGCATGCTGGAGGCGGAAGAGAAGGGCGGGGGCGTGCCTTGGGTCTTTCTGACCGGCGCGAGCGAAGGAGAGATGACGCCGCTGCTCGCCGGCATGGGTCAGGATATCGGCTATGAGACGGGGCGCGCCGGCAAACGCACCGGCGCGATCAATCATATGCTCAAGGTGTTTCTGATCGACCCCGAAGGCTGGGTGCGCGAAATCTACAGCGCCGCGTTTCTGACGCCTGATGGTCTGCTCAATGACGCGCGGACGCTCGCCATGGAGTTTCCCGACGCGAGCAACGCGGTCGCCGCGAGATGAGCGTCGCACTTCGGGGAGAGGGTCGAACCGCGAAGCGGTTAGGAGGGGGATCGCTTTTCCGCCCACCCGCGACGCTGCGCGTCGCGACCTCCCCGCAAGGGGGAGGTATCGCGCGCTTTCTGCAGGCGCTCGCGCTCGTGGCTTGGGTGGGCGGGGCGGCGGCGCAAGAAATCAGATCGCGGCTGGGGCTTTGGCCTGTTCCGGCCACGGTCGCCGGAACGCCGGCCATGCGCAATCTCGGCGAGAAGCTGTTCTTCGACCGCAGCCTTTCCGCGAACGGCACATTGTCCTGCGCCATGTGCCACATTCCGTCGCAGGGCTTCGCCTCAAATCAGAGCGCGCTCTCGATCGGCATGGAGGGGCGGTCGCTGCGGCGCAACGCCCCCTCGCTCTATAATGTCGCCTTCAAGAAATACCTGTTTCACGACGGCCGCGAGACCGATCTCGCCGCGCAGGTCTGGGGGCCGCTGCTCGCGGCCGACGAAATGGGCAATTCCGGGATCGGTCCGCTCATTGCCCGGCTTCGCGCCGACGCCGACTACGGACCGTTGTTCGAGGCGGCCTTTCCGGGCGAGGGCGCGACCATGATGACGCTCGGGCGCGCCATCGCCGCCTATGAAGCTTCGCTGCTGCGCGGCGGCGGGCGCTTCGATCGGGCGGTCTATGGCGGCGAGAAGGCGGCGCTGACGCCCCAGGAGTGGCGGGGCTACGAGCTTTTCGTCGGCAAGGCCGGCTGCGCCGGCTGCCATGCGATCGGCGCCGACGCGGCGCTGTTCGCCGACCAATCCTGGCATAACACCGGCGTTGGGTTTCGATCCGGGGCGAGCGAGGCAAAAGCGCTGGTGCAACTTGCGCCCGGCGTCTTCCAAACCGTCGACCTCGCGGGGATCGGCCTTGCTCGAACCGGCGCGCCGAATGATGTCGGCCGGTTCGAGATCACCAATGCGCCCGAAGATCGCTGGGCCTATGTGACGCCGATGCTGCGCGGCGTCAGCGACAGCTGGCCTTATATGCACGACGGGAGCCTCGGGACGCTCGCCGAGGTCGTGGAGTTTTACGATCGCGGCGGGGGCGCCAATCCGTCGCTCGACCCGAAAATCCGCCCTTTGGGTCTGACGGCGCAGGAAAAAGCGGCGATCGTCGCCTTCCTTGAGGCGCTTTGACTCGGAGACCGGCGGGCGGAAACGCGCCGGTCATCCGTCGCGCCGCATTCGGCCGTTTTTCGCGAGGCGCCGGCGCAAAACCGGCGGGACGAACATTGACTTGAACGTGCGCTTTCTCCTATATGCCTGCGATCGGCGCCGCTCCAAAAGGGGCGGCGAATGTTTTGTGACGGCTGTGCATCGTCGCGGGCGCCGAAACTTTTTTGAGCTGTCTGCGGCGCTGCCGTTGACGGCGACAGGCAAGACGAGCGCGGGAGCCGGGCGCAAGCCCCTTTCGCCAGCGGAGAAAAACGGTGAAACGGACATTTCAGCCCAGCATCATTGTGCGCAAGCGCCGTCACGGCTTTCGCGCCCGCATGGCCACGGTCGGCGGCCGCAACGTTATCGCCGCGCGGCGCGCCCGCGGACGCAAGCGCCTCTCGGCCTGATCCGGCTCGATGCGGACAAGGCGGATGACTGCATGAGGGCGCAAGTCCCCGCCGAAGATGAGAAGTCCCCGCGCCCGGAGACGCTGCGCCGGCGCGCGGATTTCGTGCGCGCGGCGCGCGGCGCGCGCGTTGCGTTGCCCGCCTTTACGGTGCAGATGGCGCCGCGGGAGCTCACGGACTCGCATGCGCCGGCCCGTTTCGGCCTCACCGTGACGCGGAAGGTCGCGGGCGCGGTGGGTCGCAACCGCATTCGCCGCAGGCTCCGCGAGGCGCTGCGGCTCGGCGGCGCCCTTGGCGCGAAGCCCGGCCGCGACTACGTCTTCGTCGCGCGGCGCCAAGCCCTCTCGGCGCCCTTCGCGGAACTGCTCGCGCAGATGACCGAAGGACTCGCCAGGTTGAACGATCGCGGCGCGGCGCGCCCGAGACGCAAACAGGAAGACAGGCTTACGCGGCCATGAGTGAAAACGTCAAGAACATGATCCTCGCCGCGGCGTTGTCGCTGCTCTTCATCGGCCTGTGGGACTATTTCTACGCCTTTCCCGAGATGGACAAGCAGCGGCGCGCGCAGTCCGAGCAGACGCGACTGGCCAAGGCTCCCAAGCTCGGCGCGCCGGATCAGAGGGTCGCCGCGCCCGCCAAGGCAGCGCCGAAGACTCGCGCCGAGGCGCTGGCGATGAGCCCCAGAGTCGCCATCGACACCGCGTCGATCTCCGGATCGATCGCACTGAAGGGCGCGCGCATCGACGACGTCTCGTTGAAGAACTATCGCAAGACCGTCGACCCCTCGAGCCCGATCATCACGCTGCTCTCGCCCGAAGACGGGCCGAGCCCCTATTACGCCGAGCTCGGCTATCTGACCGCCGAAACTGAGGGCGCTCCGGTTCTGCCGACCACCGAGACGCTGTGGACCGCGGATTCGAGCAGGCTGACCGCGACGACGCCGGTGACGCTGACCTGGGACAATGGCCAGGGCCTCGTCTTCAAGCGCGTCATCTCCGTCGACGACGACTATCTGTTCACCGTCAAGGACAGCGTCGAAAACAGCGCGGGCAGGCCGGTCACGCTGTACAATTACGCGCGCGTGAGCCGTCTCGGACGTCCCCCGTCCGCGGGCTATGCCGCGCTGCATGAGGGATTCGTCGGCGTCGTCGGCGACGCCGGGCAGGAAGTCACCTACGACAAGATCGAGAAGGAAGTCGATGCGGCGATGACCTTCAAGGGCGTCGGCGGCTGGGTGGGGCTGACCGACAAATATTGGGGCGCCGTGGTCGCGCCGGACCAGAATTTGCCGATGGAGGCGCGCTACGCCTCGATGGGCGGCGCGGTGAAAACCTATCAGGCCGATACGGTCAGCGACGCGAAGACCATCGAGCCCGGGAAATCGGGGGAGGCGACCACTTATGTGTTCGCCGGCGCCAAGGTCGTCGACGTGCTCGACGCCTATAAGGCCAATCCGGGCTTGAAACGCTTCGATCTGCTGATCGATTGGGGATGGTTCTACTTCATCACCCGGCCGATGTTCCGGGTGATCGACTTCCTTTACAAGCTCCTGGGCAATTTTGGCCTGGCCATCCTCTCGGTGACGGTGATCGTCAAGCTCGCCTTTTTGCCGCTCGCCAACAAGAGCTATCAGTCGATCGCCAAAATGAAGGCGATTCAGCCAAAGATCAAAGAGCTGAAAGAGAAATACGGCGACGACAAGCACAAGTTCAACATGGAGCAGATGGAGCTCTTCAAGCGCGAGAAGGTCAATCCGGCGAGCGGCTGTCTGCCGGTGGTCGTGCAGATTCCGGTGTTCTTCTCGCTCTATAAGGTGCTGGTCGTGACGATCGAAATGCGTCACGCGCCCTTCTTCGGCTGGATCAGGGATCTTTCCGCGCCGGATCCCACCAACGTCTTCAATTTGTTCGGCCTGCTGCCCTTCGATCCCACCCATATCGCCATCTTCGGCCCCTATCTCGCGCTCGGCGTCTGGCCGCTGCTCATGGGGTGCTCGATGTGGCTGCAGATGAAGATGAACCCGGAGCCCGCGGACGAAATCCAAAAGACGATGTTCGCCTGGATGCCGGTGATCTTCACCTTCACCATGGGCGGCTTCGCCTCCGGATTGCTGATCTACTGGACATGGAACAATCTCCTGTCCATCGTTCAGCAGGGCGTGATCATGAAGCGCGCCGGCGTGAAGTTCGAGTTCTGGGACAATCTGCGCAAGACGTTTCAACGCGCATAGAGGAGCCAGTCGGAGTTCGGCGGTTGGTGGAAAGACCGACTGCCGATTGGCGACTGCCGACTGCCGATCTCATGCAAGAAACAGCAGAGCCAGATTTCGCAGAGCAGGGCCGCCTTCTTTTTGCGGGGCCCTGCGATTTTATTTTCGCCAGCGCCAAGGCGAGCGGTCTGCCGCCCCTCGGCCCGCCGGAGATCGCCTTCGCGGGGCGCTCGAACGTCGGCAAATCCTCGCTGCTCAACGCCTTGACCAGCCGGAAGGCGCTCGCCCGCGTCTCCAACACGCCGGGGCGGACGCAACAGCTCAACTTCTTTGCGCTGGGCGGAGCGCCGGGTTCGGAGCGTCTGCGCCTCGTCGACATGCCAGGCTATGGCTATGCGGCGGTCGGCAAGGAGAAGGTCGCGAGCTGGTCGCAGTTGATGCGCGACTATTTGAAGGGCAGAGCGAGCCTCGCCCGCGTCTTTGTCCTGATCGACGCGCGGCGCGGCGTGAAGCCGCTGGACGAGGAGATGTTCGACCTGCTCGATCAATCCGCCGTCTCCTATCAGGCGATCCTGACCAAGCATGACGACGTGAAGTTGGCCGAGCGGGACGAGGTTCTCGCCGCAACGATGAAGGCGCTCGAGAAACGGCCGGCCGCCTTCCCGCAGGTCATATTCACCTCGGCGCAGCGGGGCGAGGGCATCGCCGAACTGCGCGGGGCGATCGCCACCCTGCTCGCCGAACGAAACGCTTGAAAGCGACAGGCGCGGCGGGCTAGTTGGGCGCCTCAACCTTGGAAGAGAGCAGCTCCGCCAAGGGAATCGAGTGAATAATCGTTTTTCCTCACCCTCATCCTGAGGAGCCGCCGCAGGCGGCGTCTCGAAGGGCGAGGGTGTGGAAAAATAGGCGAAAGAAGCGGGCTTCCTCGTCCTTCGAGACGCGTGCTGCGCACGCTCCTCAGGATGAGGAAGCCATTCAACCGATCACCCTGAGGGTAGCGCCCCGCGAGGCTCCACGATGACCGACGCTGTCGACACCGCGCTCCAGCAAGCCCGCATACTGACCCAGGCGCTGCCGCATATGCTGCGCTACGACGACGCCATCGTCGTGGTGAAATACGGCGGCCACGCCATGGGCGACGATCAGGTCGCGCGCGATTTTTCGCGTGACATGGTGCTGCTCGAACAGTCGGGGGTGAATCCCGTGGTCGTGCATGGCGGCGGCCCGCAGATCGGCGCCATGCTGAAGCGGCTTGGCGTCGAATCGCGCTTCGCCGACGGCCTGCGCATCACCGACGAAGAGACGATGGACGTCGTCGAAATGGTGCTCGCGGGCTCCATCAACAAGCAGATCGTCGGCTATATCAATTCGGAAGGCGGCCGCGCCATCGGCCTCACCGGCAAGGACGGGCGGATGGTCACCGCCAAAAAGCTGGAGCGTCCTGACGGGGTCGATCTCGGCTTTGTCGGCGAACCCGACAAGGTCGACACCATGGTGCTCGATCAGGTGCTGGGCCGCGAGCTCATTCCGGTTCTGGCGCCCGTCGCCGAAGGTCCGCGCGGCGAAAGCTATAACGTCAACGCCGACACTTTCGCCGGGGCGATCGCCGGCGCGCTTCACGCCAAGCGTCTCATCTTCCTCACCGATGTGCCGGGCGTGCTCGACAAGGACAAGAACATTATCGAGGAGCTGAGGGTCGGCGATATTCCCGGCCTCATCGCCGCGGGCGTGATCACCGGCGGCATGATCCCCAAGGTCGAGACTTGCATGTACGCGATCGAGCGCGGCGTCGAAGGCGTCGTCATTCTCGACGGGAAACTGCCGCATGCGGTGCTGATCGAATTGCTGACCGATCACGGCGCCGGCACGCTGATTACCAGGTGACGGGCGTTGGTTTCCATGTCATGGCCGGCCTTGCGCCGGCCATCCACGCCGAAGAGCCGCGTCATCGCGATCACTATGCTGCATGATCCAGCGTGACGCTCCGGCCGGCGCGCAATGTCCCGGCGTGGATGCCCGCGACAAGCGCGGCTATGACGGTGCGGGACAGCGGGCGCGCGTATGAACCTCTTCATCCTCACCGGCGCCGGGATTTCCGCCGAAAGCGGCCTTGGCGTCTTTCGCGGGCCGGGGGCGGCGCTGTGGAAGCGCTACGATCCGATGCAGCTCGCGACCCCCGAGGCCTTCGCCCGCGATCCGGCGCTGGTGCATGCGTTTTACAATGCGCGGCGGCGCAATCTGCTCGCAGCCTCTCCCAACGCCGCGCATGTCGCGCTGGCGCGGCTCGAAGCCGGACTCGCGCGGCGCGGCGGCGCATTGACGCTCGTGACGCAGAATGTCGACGATCTGCATGAGCGCGCCGGCTCCCGGCGCGTCATTCACATGCACGGCGAATTGCTCAAAGCGCGCTGCGCCTCATGCGGCGCGGTGGGCGATTGCCGCGAAGACCTTTCGCCCGGCGCGCGTTGCCGCTGCGCCGGGGCGCTGCGCCCGCATGTCGTGTGGTTCGGCGAAACGCCGCTCCAGATAAGCGAGATCCATGCGGCCCTGGAGGCGGCGGAGCTGTTTGTCGCCATCGGAACGTCAGGGGCGGTCTATCCGGCGGCGGGCTTGGTGCGAGAAGCGCGCGCAAGGGGCTTACGCTGCTGCGAACTCAATCTCGAGCCCTCGGACAATGCCGAAAAATTCGATGACAGGCGCTATGGCCGCGCGAGCGAGATCGTGCCGTCATGGGCGGCGGAGATACTAGCGCGATGAATCAGTGTCATTCCCGACGCGCCCGGTGCGATCGGGAATCCAGGGCGACCACAACGATCGCTCGCCTTGCTCTGGATTCCCGCTTTCGCGGGAATGACATGCGGCGACCGATGCAATGACCAAACTTTCGCCCGAGAGATCGCGCTTCGCCGACATCGACACCTGGGTGTTCGATCTCGACAATACGCTCTATCCGCAGACCGCCGATCTCTGGCCCAAGATCGACGCGCGCATCACGCTGTTCATGATGCGGCTGTTCGGACTCGACGCCATATCGCTGCGCGCCCTGCAGAAACATTATTACCGACAATATGGCACGACGCTGCGCGGACTGATGACCGAGCATGGGATCGACGCCGAGGCGTATCTGGCCTTTGTGCACGACATCGACCGTTCGTCGCTTGCGCATAATCATTCGCTGGCGGAGGCGATCGCCGCGCTGCCGGGACGCAAGCTCATCCTGACCAATGGCTCGCGCCATCATGCGACTGAAACGGCGAAGCAGCTCGGCATCGATCACGTCTTCGAAGATATTTTCGACATCATCGCAGCCGATTTCATCGCCAAGCCGGATGAAGGCGCCTATGCGCGCTTCTTCGACAAGCTGAAGATCGAACCCAAGCGCGCCGCGATTTTCGAGGATATCGTCCGCAATCTCGTCGTGCCGCATGCGCGCGGCATGACCACGGTGCTGGTGCTGCCGGAGCATGGTGATGGCCCCGAGCGCGAAGCCTGGGAAATCGCCACGGGCGACGAGCCGCATGTGGATTTCGTGACGGATGATCTGGTGGGATTTTTGGAGGGATTGATCCGGGATTAAGTCGTGAGCTGTTCCATCAAGATCAGATCGGTGTCATGCGGCTGGGCGCCGGCGGCCGTCAGCATCGCATGAATCTGGCCCCGGTGATGGGTCTGGTGATTGAAGATGTGGCTGACGACAAGCCATTTCGGCTTGATGACATCTGTTTGCATGAGACTCGAACGCCAGACGAGATCGCCGGCGAGCCAGTCATCGGTCACGGCGTCCGCCCAACGGATCAGCCGTTCGTCGCAGGCGCGGCGGTCCTGTTGCAGGCAGTCCCAATCGTCGCGATAGAACGCCGATTCGCTCAGCGGCGTGGAGGGCCTGGGCGCGTCGGAAATGCGGCTCAGCCACATATGGTCCGCCCAGAGAAGATGGCTGAGGGTCGCATGAATTGATTTGAAGAAGGCGCTTCGGTCCTTGCGCCGCTCTTCGTCCGACAGGCCGCCCGCGGCGGCGTAAATGCTGGCGTTTTGCCAGCGATTGTAGCGCGCCATGGTCTGTACAAATGTGGAGCGTATCATGTGATTTTCTTGTCTGTTTATTGCAGCAACGCCCTTGCCTTGGCCAAGGCCTGCGCCACTTCCGCGTTCGTCGAGGCGCCTTTCTTCTTCGCCTTGCGCGCGCGCCAGTCGATGCTCTTCACCTGATCGGCGAGAGCGGCCGAAGGCTTCGCATCCGCGAGCGCAACTTCAAATGGATAGCCTTTGATCTTCGTCGTCATCGGGCAGCACAGCATCAACCCGGTTTTACCGTTATAGGCTTTCGGACTGAGCACCAGCGCCGGCCGATGGCCCTTCTGTTCATGTCCCGCCTGCGGATCGAAACTGAGCCAGACGATATCGCCGCGTTCCGGAACGTAAGGCATTTCAATAATCCATTTCGCGCATGTCATTCCCGACGCGCGGAGCGCGATCGGGAATCCAGGGGCAAATTCAGAATGCTTCCGGTTGCTCTGGATTCCCGATCAGGCCTGCGGCCTGTCGGGAATGACACGCGTGGTCGACACGTCATTGATCGATTAAAGCGCCTCGCGGCCGACGGGCGCGCCGAAGTCTTCCTCTTCATGCAGATTGTCGCGCGTGACGCCTGCGAGCAGCGCGTCGAGCGTGAATTCTGGCGTCACGAGCGGCTCGATCACGACGCGCCCGTCTTCGACGCGAACGTCGACCGGCTGGTCGATTTGGAGCCGGGCTTCCTCCATCACCGCCGCCGACATGCGCACGGCGGCGGAGTTTCCCCATTTTCTTATGGTCGCGCGCATGGCTTTCCTACTGGGAGGCCGTCATTGCGAGCGCAGCGAAGCAATCCAGAATCATGCAACGTTTTCTGGATTGCTTCGTCGCTGCGCTCCTCGCAATGACGGATGTATCGACATCGTAGAAACATAGGCGTGGCGGTTGCGGCGTCAATGTCGCATGTGGTGGCGCTTGCCGAGGGTTTCCGGGTCATGGCCGGGCTTGTCCCGGCCATCCATGCCGGGACGTTGCGCCAATGCCGCGGGACTTGCGTAACGGCGCCGCGTGGATGCCCGGCACAATGCCGGGCATGACGCGGAGAGTTTGCGACATGTTTCTCTTCGTTGCGCCTCTCCCGCTCCCGCCGTGTTGAACTCCCCGCGCCATGGCCTTACAACCGCGCCAGCTTCACCGCATCATTTTCGGGATATTCATGCCGCACACGGGACTTGAGACGCTCATCGCCGCCGCTTTCGAGGATCGCGCCAATATCACCGCCGAGACGCAGGGCGACATTCGCCGCGCCGTCGACAGCGCGCTGCGTCTGCTCGACGCCGGCAAGCTGCGCGTCGCCGAAAAGATCGAAGGCCAGGAAGGCCCGGAAAGCTGGCGCGTCAATCAGTGGCTGAAGAAGGCCGTGCTGCTGTCGTTCCGCTTGAACGACATGAGCGTGATCGCCGGCGGGCCGGGCGGCGCGACCTGGTGGGACAAGGTCCCTTCCAAATTCGTCGGCTGGGGCGCATCCGAACATAGCGCAGCGGGCTTCCGCTCCGTGCCGGGCGCGATCGTGCGCCACTCGGCCTATGTCGCGCCCGGCGCGATCCTGATGCCCTCCTTCGTCAATCTCGGCGCCTATGTCGACAGCGGGACGATGGTCGACACCTGGGTCACCGTCGGCTCCTGCGCGCAGATCGGCAAGAATGTTCACTTGTCTGGCGGCGTCGGCGTCGGCGGGGTGCTGGAGCCCCTACAGGCCAACCCCACCATCATCGAGGACGATTGTTTCATCGGCGCGCGTTCCGAGGTCGTCGAAGGCGTCGTCGTCGGCAAGGGTTCGGTGCTGTCGATGGGCGTATTCATCGGCGCTTCGACCAAAATCATCGACCGCGCGACAGGCAAGGTCCATGTCGGCTATGTGCCGCCCTATTCGGTGGTCGTCTCCGGCAGCCTGCCCGGCAAGCCCTTGCCGGGCGGCGCGCCCGGCCCGTCGCTCTATTGCGCGGTGATCGTCAAGACGGTTGATGCGCAAACGCGCAGCAAGACGGGAATCAACGATCTTCTGAGGGATTGATGGATCGCGAGCGCCTGCGCTTTCTCTATCAGACGGAGCAGGGCCGCATCGACCGCGCCACCTGGCGGCGCGGCGCGGGCGCGCTCGTCGCGGTTCTTCTGCCGCTGACCCTGATCTGGTTCGCGCTTGCGCCTTATTCGGCCCACGATCTGGCGACGACGCCCTTCTTCGCGCCGATGACTATCCTCGCCTACGCCTATGTGATCTTTTACGCCTTCGCCGTGATGCTCATCGTCGTGAGCTTCATCAATCTTTCGGCCAAGCGCTGTCGCGACCGCGGCCTGACGCCGCCGCTCGGCCTCGCGAGCCTCGCGCCGCTCCTGGCGCTCATCGCCGGGGTTGCGCATATTCTGCAGCCTTATGTCGCCGAGGTCATGTCGCGCTGGTATGTCTGGGGCGTCGACGCGCTCTTTGTCGTCGCCGCGATCTGGACCATCTATGAATTGGGCTGGCGGGAGGAATGTACTTTACCTCCGCCCGACCCATCAAATTGAACAAAGCGAATTGACGATGTCGGAGTCCCGCGCCGTCGCGCTCACCCGCGAACTCATCCGCTGTCCGTCCGTGACGCCGGCCGACGCCGGCGCGCTCGACGTCGTCGAGACGGCGCTGAAGGCGGTCGGCTTCGAGACGCATCGAATGATCTTCTCCGCGCCGGGCACGCCCGACATCGACAATCTCTTCGCCAAGATCGGCGCAGGCGCGCCGCATCTCGCCTTCGCTGGCCACACCGACGTCGTGCCGACCGGCGATCTCGCGCGCTGGCGCTTCGATCCCTTCGCGGCCGAAGTTTCCGACGGCCGCGTCTATGGCCGCGGCGCCTCGGACATGAAGGGCGCCATCGCCGCCTTCGTCGCGGCGGGGCTTCGCTATGTCGAGCGTCATGGCGCGCCGCAAGGCACTCTGTCGCTGCTCATCACCGGCGATGAGGAAGGACCCTCGATCAATGGCACGGTGAAGCTGCTCGAATGGGCGCGCACGCGCGGCGAGCGCTTCGATCACTGCATCGTCGGCGAGCCGAGCAATGTCTCGGCGCTCGGCGACATGATCAAGATCGGCCGGCGCGGTTCGCTGAACGGGCGCATTCGCGTCATCGGCAAGCAGGGCCATGTCGCCTATCCGCAGCGCGCGGAAAATCCGGCGCCGATCATCGCGCGCATCGTCGCTGTGCTCTCGGGGCATGAACTCGACAAGGGCACGACGCATTTCGAGCGCTCCAATCTCGAATTTTCCACGATCGACATCGGCAATCCGGCGGTCAATGTCATCCCCGGCGAAGCGCGCGCGCAGTTCAATGTGCGCTTCAATGATTCGTGGACGCATGATTCGCTGAAAGAACGCATCCTGCAGGTCATCAAGGAAGCGGCGCCGAACGCGAATGTCGAAGTTGAATTCCCGCCGTCGAACGCCCACTCCTTCATCACCAAGCCCGGCGCCTTCACCGAACTCGTGGTCGACGCGGTGCGCCAGGCGACGGGCCTGACGCCGGAACTCTCGACGACCGGCGGCACGTCCGACGCGCGCTTCATCGTCAATTATTGTCCGGTGCTGGAATTCGGCCTGACCAATGAGACGATTCACGCGGTCGACGAAAACGCCCGCGTCGCCGACATCGACGGGCTTTGCGCCGTCTATGCGCGAATCATCGAGCGCTATTTCGAGCCCGCATCCGTTCGATGAAGGCGGCCCAGACGGGATTGGGCGTCCAAATCTTCTCGAGGTCGGCGCGGGCGCGCGCCTCTTCCACGCCAGCGCCGATCCGGTAAAGATAGAGGAAGGCCGAGACCCGGTAGTTGGCGATGCAATGGACATGCGTCGCAGATTCGCTGGCGCCTTCAAAAGCCTCGCAGAAGCGATCGAAGTCCGCTTGGGTGGGATTTTGAAAATCGACCGGAATATGCGTGTAGCGCAGGCCCAGCGTCGCCACGATCTCCGCCTCGTTCTTCAGCGCCTTCTCGTTGCTGTAGGGCGCGAGATTGATGACCTCGCGCACGCCAAGCGCGGCGATCTCGCCAAACTGCGCTTGCGTCGGCTGACCGGACGTCGTGGTGCGTTCGTCGAGACGCAGCCAGTTGTAGATGTCGGCGGGCTCGGCCATGGCCTCTGTCATCAGGGCTCCGAACTCGGATTAATTTCAGCTCACTTTCAGCCGTCATGGCCGGGACAAGCCCGGCCATGACGCGGCGAGATGGTTCCTCGTTAACCTGGATTCGGACGCCTGCCTATCTTACACGCTGCGTTTCCCGAGACGGCGAGGCTCGTCACCCCCGCGCGGCGAGCGGCACGACATTATGCAGCTGCGTATCCGTCGTCTCGAAGAAGCGGCGCAGATTGCGCGCCGCCTGGCGGATGCGCTGCTCGTTCTCGACCAGCGCGAGGCGCAGATAGCCCTCGCCATGCTCGCCGAAGCCCTCGCCGGGCGCGACGGCGACGTCGGCCTTCTCGATCAGCAGCTTCGAAAATTCGAGGCTCGAAATATTGCGGAAGCGCTCCGGCACGGGCGCCCAGGCGAACATCGAGGCGCGGGGCGCCGGGATCGGCCAGCCCGCCTGAGCGAAGCTCTCGACCATGACGTCGCGCCGCTTCTTATAGATCGCCCGCATCTCCTTGACGCAATCCTCCGGCCCGTTGAGCGCGGCGGCGGCCGCGACCTGCACCGGCGTGAAGGCGCCGTAGTCGAGATAGCTTTTCACCCGCGCCAGCGCCGCGCATAGCCGCTCATTGCCGACCGCGAAGCCGATGCGCCAGCCGGCCATCGAAAAGGTCTTCGACATCGAGGTGAATTCCACCGTTACATCCATCGCGCCCGGAACCTGCAGCACGGAGGGCGGCGGATTGTCGTCGAAATAGACTTCGGCGTAGGCGAGGTCGGAGAGCACGAAAATCTCGTGCTTCTTCGCGAAGGAGACGAGGTCCTTGTAGAAATCGAGCGTCGCGACCTCCGCCGTCGGATTGGACGGATAGCAGACGACGACCGCGATCGGCTTGGGGATCGAATGGATGATCGCGCGCTCCAGCCCCCGGAAATAATCCGGCGTCGGCGAGGAGGAGACGGAGCGCACCACGCCGCCGGCCATCAGAAAGCCGAAGGCGTGGATCGGGTAGGAGGGATTGGGAACGAGCACCACGTCGCCGGGCGCGGTGATCGCCTGCGCCATATTGGCGAAGCCCTCCTTAGAGCCGAGCGTCGCCACGATCTGCGATTCGGGGTCGAGCGCGACGCCGAAGCGGCGCGCGTAATAGGCGGCCTGCGCCCGGCGCAGCCCGGCGATGCCCTTGCTGGCCGAGTAGCGGTCGGTGCGCGGCTTGCCGGCGGTCTCGACCAGCTTGTCGATGACATGTTTGGGGGCGGGCAGGTCCGGATTGCCCATGCCGAGATCGATGATGTCGGCGCCCCCCGCGCGGGCGCGCGCCTTGAGCCGGTTCACCTGCTCGAAGACGTAAGGCGGCAGGCGCTTGATGCGATAAAAATCCGACATTCTATGTTTGTTCCGAAGGGCGCGAAGCTGCGACTCTAGCCTAATTTGCAGGCGCAAGGGAGGGGCCGCCTTTCCCCTGGATCAATTTCCGTCCGGCGCGAGAAGCTGCGTAACGGCGCGCTAGGCGTGCGGCCAGCGGCGTTCGCGGAACCAGTTGCGATAGTCAGACATCTTCGCGCGCTGCGCTTCCGGCGCGCGCCGCCGGCAGGTCGCCGCCTCCTCGCTCCCGTCCGGCGCGCCCCAGCGCAGCTCGACGCAATCGTTGGGGTTGTAGCCCATCTCGAGGTCCGCCATGCGGTCGATGACGTCTTTCAGCGAGAGCGTCCAGGCGGAGCCGTCGCTGCGCGTATAGGTAAATGTGCGCGCGGCGAGTTGGCTCCCAAGCGCGGCTTGCAATTGCGCCCTCGCGCCCGCCCCGCTGCCGCCAAAGCCCATCGCGTAGCGATCGCTGCGCCGCGCGACGCGCTCGGGATAGCCGCGCACCACGTCGATCGCGATCAGCAGGCGGAGATCGCGCGCCGGCGTGGAGAAATCCTCCCACGCGCCGCTGGTCGCGAAGATCGCCGGGCCGTCGGGCATCGACGCCTCGCCGCGCCCGCCGTTCTGGAACTTGCGACCGTTTTCGACCGCCGTCGCGCGCGTCTTGACCTGTTCTTCGAGCGCGGTGATCGCCGCCAGCATCGCTCGCATCGGGTCGAGCGGCTGCGGCGACATCACCTCATCCATGCGATCGTAGAAATCCTCGGCGTCGAGCTGCGATTGCTCCATGGAAAAATCGCCATAGTCCGGGTTCTTGGCGATCTCCGCATTGGCGAGCGCCCGCAACCCGCCGTTTTTCTCGACGACTGGCCGGAAGCGCTTGAAGCCGGGGCTGCCGAGCGAAGGCCCGTTGGCGAACAGGAAATTGCCGCGCCAGAACCGTTTGCGGGTGATCGAGCCATCCGGCTCGGCGTCGACGGCGAGAAAGACGCCCGCGGCGTCCGCCGACTGCGGCACGCGCTGCACAAGCATCATGACGTGGCCGTAGGGATCGGCGTAGACCGTGCCCGGACGCAGCGAGTCCTGGGTCAGCGGAACGGGATAAAAGTCAGACTTGTCGCTGCTTGGCAACGCCCGTACCGAACCGGAATGGACGACGTCGCCCACGGCTCTCGCAAATGCGCCAAACCCCGGCGCCAGTCCCAGGCGCTTCGGCGCAGCCGGTTTCGCGGGAGCGACGGGCGCCGCCGGCGCCGCAGGCTGGGCCTGCTGAGGCTGCGAAAACAGCTGTTGCAAGATGTTGGCGGGGGGCGCCGCGCCGCGCGTCGGAGCCGGCGAAGGGGCGGCGGCCGCGACCGCTTGTTCCGGCGCAGGCGCGGGGCGGGTCAGCTGGGGATGCAGCATATCGAACCGCTCGTTGCAGCGCGGCGGCGCGCCGCCGGCGCCGCGCGAGCAATTCGAATAGGCGAAGGGCAGCCCCATTTTGAAGGCGAAATAGGCGCGCAGGAAGTAGACGAAATCGGCGCAGTCGGGGCGAAGCGACAGCGCGACTTTGTCTTCGCCTATTCCCAGATGATCGAACAGGACATTGCGCGAGCGATTGCGCACCACTTCGTGCCACGCCTTCCACGACTGCTCCGCTTCGAGCGGCGCGTCGAACAGCTTGGCGACCCACGCGGAATACAGATTCTCCGTCGCGCGATTCCAGTCATTGTGCAGCGGCCAGACGCGGCCTTGCCCCGTGGACGGCGCCGGCGGTTTGCGCGCGCTGACGGTGATGTCCTTGCAGCCGGCCGAGGTGGAGTCGAGCGTGGCGCGCCACGCGCCGGGCGCCGGCGAGGACGCCTCGGCGAACCAGACATAGGGCGGTCCGCCCCGCAGCGGGCGCGATCTGGCCGCGACGCTGCCATCCGGCGCAATCAGCAAAAGCTCGCCGTCGAGCGGCTTTTCCGCCGCCATGAGAACGCGCAAGGGCGCGCCCTTCCAGGGCGCCGCCGGCGACGCCAGAACCGCGACGTCGGCCGTTTCCTCGCAGCCGCCGGATGAGTTTTGGGCCTGCGCGCCCGACAGGGGAAAAAGAAAGGCAAGACACGCGCCCGCGAGGGGCAGGACTCCGGCAAATCGACGCGATGAAAGCATTCTTGACCCCTCTCTGGGACCGTCCTCGATTCGTTTCGCCCGTCAGAGGCCGGCGTGCAGGATATGGAGTTCGCAGAAATCAGGCTGCGGATGCGTGGACCGACCTCGCCCAGCCGCCGATCACGCAGGACCTATTGTTCGAAAGAAATGGGTCAAAATGGCGGCTCAGAGGTTCGGCGCCCGCCGCGCGGGCGCGCCAAAATCGCCGATCACTCGGTGCTGACGATGACGAAATCCTTGCCGGAGCGGCTATCGGGCGACAGCGGCGCGTCGGTCAGCACCATGGTCATGCCGGGATGCATGCGCGCCTGCATGGCCGCGTTGAAGGACGGCTCGGCGCGAATCCGCTGGATCACATTCTGGTCAGGCGCGAGCGCCGCGTCCTCGTGATGATGGGTGATCGCGCTCCAATGCATGCCGCGCGAAGTCTGGTCGGCGCCGTTCAGCACGAACACATGCGAGCCGAGCTTGTCGACGCCCTCGAGCCCAAGCGTCGACCGCGCGATCACATGGTCGTTCTCGATCAGCTCGATCACATGGTCGGCCGACGAGGCGACGACGCTGGTGACGGGAAAGTTCTCGGCTTCCGTCCAGTCGGCGGGATGCTTCTTGCCTTCGAGGCCCGAGAGCACCTGCTCGAACTCCTGTTCGGCGTAGCCGCTCAGCACCATGCCCGGATGGGTCAGCTCCCAGGGGTCGGTATGCGCGCCGGCGATGATGACCGGCGTGCCGATATGGGTGACGCCGAACAGCAATTGGGAAAATTTCATCGGCAGGCGCACGCAGCCATGCGACGCCGGATAGCCGGGCAGATTGCCGGCGTGCAGCGCGACGCCCGACCAGGTGAGGCGGTTCATGTTCGGCATCGGCGCGTCGTCATAGAGCGACGAGTGATGATTCCTGTCCTTCTCCAGCACGACGAAGACGCCGGTCGGCGTCGAATGTCCCGGCTTGCCGGTCGAGCAGGTGGAGGCGGCGATGCGGATGCCGTTGCGATACACATGCACGCGCTGCTGCGGCAGCGACACCACGACGGAGACGGGTCCCTTCATGGCGCGCTCGGGATGCCAGGTGAACTCGCCCGGCTTGAGCCGGCTGATCTCCTCCATCTTCTCGTCGCCCAACGCGCGGCGCCCGGCGAAGAGGGCGGTCGCCCCGAGCATGGCCCCCAGAATTCCGCGGCGGTTCATCGCAATGATCGTCATGACATGCCCCCAAGGCCCGTGCGTAACGGATGGCGGGTAGCACGAACGGTTAAGCTGGCAAAGTGCGGCGGGGCACAGCCGATTTGCGACCCGAAGCGATTCGGAAAGCGCAGGCCGCAGCGGGGCAGCGCCGCGCCCTAAATAGGAGAATCGCATGGCGCGTTCGGGCGCGCCGGCGTTAGCATTCGGATCGTTCGCTTCGCCTGGAGACGCGCAGATGAAAAACAACATCGTCGCCATTCTTAGCGTCATCGGCCTGACGATGATCGCCGCCGGCGCGTCGGCCTCGACCGCGTCGCAGCGCGAATACAAGCGCGGCTACGCCGATTGCAAGGCAGGCCGCTGGGACGAAAACCAGCATGGCGACTCCTACAAGAAGGGCTGCCGCGCCGCCGAGGATCAACGCGCGGGGACGAGGGCAGGGGGCGGCGCCGCCGCGACGGCCGGCGGCGGGCTGCGCGCCGACAAGGCGGCCTGCCTGCGGGCGGTGAAGCGTCAGACCAACAATCCGAAGGCCGTCGTGCTCGGCGTGGAAAGCTCGGAGGCGAACAATAGCGTGACGATCGGCGTCGGCCCGAATCGCGCGCCCTGGCGCTGCCTCGTCAAGCGCGGAATCGTCGCCGATGTCATGTCGCTGACGGATGAAGGGAAGCTCTGAGGCGGAGAGGCGCGAAGGAAGGGCGCCAAGTACTTTCTGCGGTGGATGCCGGTCCGCTTTTGATTCATCTCTGCTATTCGCCATTGGCCCAGTTTGCGGAGCAGCCCAATTGGACGCGACCGGGGGTGTCGCAATTTGGCTACAATTGCAAAAAAATCGAACGAGTTCGATCTCTGGCTTGCGAGATTCTATTGAAAATCTGATGTCGCTTGGCGAAAACCCTGTGACCTTAGCCATCCTTATTGAGGGTCCGATCCCTATTCCGACGACGCCTGCTCGATCAAGTTCGCGATGAGTCGGACCTTCCCCAACACGCCCGGAGGGCTCGACATGAAAAGACGTCTTTTCTCCGGAACGGCGCTCACGGCGATGGCGATTTCCGGCTCGGCTGTCGCCTTGGATTTGACAATGTCGGGCCCCGAGTCTGGCGGGACGATTGTTCCAAAATCCGGATTGTCGATAGGTGTCGGCGGCAACCTCAACGTCGCGACATTCGACCGGCAGAATTTTTTTCTGGCGGGAACGTCAAATAACACGGTTCAGGGATTAAACAGCCTCAGGATCGGAGGGGGATATGCTGGCTGGAACATACCTGTATATCTGACGCCGCAGGTCAGGATCGCGCCGATCGGTCAATTTAATTACTTCAATCATTTTGGCGACAGCGACTGGATGTGGGGCGTGAAAGGCTCCTATGCTTATCTGAATTCCGCAGCCTCCGCGCCACAGGTTTTCATTCCTCAATTCGGAATGTTCGAGCCTCAATTCGCAATGTTCAACGATGTTCCGTTCTTCGGGATTTATACGGTGGGGCAATTCCAGGCCCGGATCAATCATCAATTCGTGCTGACGCCTTATCTCGGGCGCTCTTTCGCTAATGGATTTTTCTATGTGGGCGGCGGTCCTTCCCTGTCGCATCGACAAACCAACCTCAACACGATGATTGGCTTCCGTAATGGCTTCCGTAGTTTCAGCGGACAGGAGGTCAATCAAACCGGCCTTCCGGCGAATGCGCAGGATTCACTCTGGGTTTTTGGCGGCGCGGCGACGGCAGGCGTCACCTACTTTCTAACCCCGTCATGGTATGTTGATTTTAATTACACTTACTCCCGAACTAAAGGCGCGACGAGTAATTACCTCGGGTGGTACGCCGCCACGGTTCCTGAGCTCACTTTTCAGAATTTTGCGGTGCTCAGCGGAGGCTATATACCAGCGAGCACTTCAGGCGCTCTCACTACGCAATCTTTCAATGTTTCGCTGAATTGGATTGTTTCGTCCGAAGCCGCCATCCGCAAAGCATCCGCGCCGGCGACGCCGGCGGAGCCCTCGGACTGGAGGGGCGCCTACGCCGGTCTGAACATCGGGGCGGGATGGGGCGCCAATGGCGGCGACAACAATAATTGGAATATCGACGTCGTTCGTGGCGGCTATAGCAATAATCTCGCGGCGGATGGCGCGGGCGGCGGAGTCATCGGCGGCGGTCAGATCGGCTATAATTGGACTTTGAGCCCGATGTTCCTTGTCGGCGCGGAAACCGATTTCCAAGGAACGAGCCTTGCCTCTGGCGGCGGAACCGAGCCCGGTCCGGTCTTGAATCTGAACCCCGGGTGGATCTCCTATTTTCCTGGCACAAGGGGCGGCGGCGTCGGCGTCGACTGGTTCGGCACGCTTCGCGGCCGCGCCGGCGTGACTCTGGCGCCCAGCGTGCTGCTCTATGGGACTGGCGGTTTCGCTTATGCCGATATCCGACGCCGCGGCTGGGGAAATGGCGGCTCCACGCTTCAGACAGGCTGGGCGGCCGGCGGCGGCGTCGAGTGGATGTTCATGCCGAACTGGTCCGCCAAGGCGGAATATCTCTACGCCAACGTCTCGGGCGGAAATAGTCGCTGGAACAACAATAGCCTGCTGATCGGCCTCAAGGACGGCGCCGCTCAAACGCAGTGGAATATGCTGCGGGCCGGCGTGAATTATCACTTCAAACTGACCGCCCCGGCCCAAGTGCTCGCAAGATATTGATCACATGAGGCTGGAGGGGCTCCTCTGATTGGATGGATAGGTAAGACACGAAAGCCCGGTCATTGCTCCAGGCCGGGCTTTTTCGATTTGCCTGCGCTTCGCATAAGACCGGCGGCGAAGGCATTAATCCCAATGACCGCGCTTAGCGCAAAGCAAACGTCGACAAAAAGCAAACTTCCCTACCCCACCTCGCTCGCCCAGCGCTCCGAGCGAAACGCCCGCGCGATCGCCTCGGCGCGGGCGATCTGGCGCGCCTCCAGGTCGTTCTCCGCAATGTCGGCGCAGGCGGCGAGCGCGATCTCCAGCAACGTCGCCTTGGGATAGTTCTGGCCCTCGCCGTCGGCGCGTCGGCCTCGACCGCGTCGCAGCGCGAATACAAGCGCGGCTACGCCGACTGCAAGGCCGGCCGCTGGGACGAAAACCAGCATGGCGACTCCTAAACCAGCATGGCGACTCCTATAAGAACGGCTGCCGCGCCGCCGAGGGCCTCGCTACGGCGGTGCTCGCGGGAATTGGCGGCGCCTTCATCGGATCGTTTCTGTAATCGAGAGGCGACGCCGTGGCTCTCACGTGACAATAGCGCCGCGCAATTTTGAGCGCGGCGCTGCGACTACTGCGATTTCCAAATATTTTCAGCGCGAGCTCCGCACGCGTCCGCGGAAGCGCAATCACGCGGAGTCTTGAGACGGTTTGCGATGACAGAAGATGGGACGACGCCGGCCAATTTTGCGCGTACGGACGCGCGAGGCGCTCAGGGTGAAACGAAATCAAGTATACTGTCCCAAGTCCAAATTTTAATCTGATAATTTTTATAGAAATACTTTTCTCGGACCTTAAGTGCTAGATCGGCTTTAGCGGTTTGGTCAGATCCTCGTAACAAGCGAGCACGGGTGCCGATCACAAGTCCGCCCATGTGTATGTTGTCCTGATCGACTACTCCCATGCGTTCGCGAAAGCGCCCGTTGCCTGACGCTTCATGGTAGTAATGTAGAAGTTGATTCTCTGCGTTCAGAAACTCAGCCGTTGGTCTGCACCGATTGTTGGTGTCCATCTCAAACAGGTGACATTGAGGCGCTTTTAGCTCCCAGATAAATGCGTGCCGAGCAGTGCTATTGGTACCGTCCTTGATATCGGCACCTATTATAAAATCAGCTGTTCCGAAGTAATTGCGTTCTTCGGTCACGCGTAGGATTTCGGAAGGTGCACGCGGCAGCAAAAGCGTCGCGGCATAAATCAGGTAGCCCTGACACTCGCGCTCCCGATGCGCCGCCGGTTCGTCGACGTAGGCTTTGAACGCGTCGAACTCCGATTGACTGATGGGCATTAGCGCAGCGTCGCTAAGTGCCGAGCCAGAAGAAGATCAAACGTCTCCGGAACGCGACCAACCGTAATTTGCCGTCCCAGACGAACGACGTAGAGTACGCCTTTGAGTTCCCAGCTTCCCGAGGAACCTCGAAACTCGCTCCACTGAACGCGAGGTCGTTCAATAACGACACCTGCGTTTCGCTCAAGGGCAAGAGCGCAACCATCTGACGCATTCAAGAGTTCGTCGCGTAAAATGAGTCCCCTCTGACCCTCTTTGATCAGACGGCTGCCTCTAACGCCAATCGCAAGCAATCGTGGAAAAGGCGATCCGTATTCGTTAAGCATGGATTCAGCCTGCAAGATTGCTGATGCCGATCCAATCTGCAGTGCAATGTGATCACCGATCGACCAGAGCCGGCTTTCGATAGCTCCCTCAGCAAAAACTTGAGAAACTACATTAGAGGGACTGGAGCCTAATCGCTTGTTGATGACCGCTTGTACATTCGCGAGGTCTTCCGGCGAGAGTGCGGGCACCGCTTCGAGTTGCCGAACCAGCATCGTACCAAGGAGAGATTTGAGGGCCTCAACATTTACAATGCACAACTCACGATAGGCTTCGTCGGCTGCGGCCAGGGCATCGTAGTATTCCGCGCGCTGTTGCGCTAACTGCTCTGGAATAGTTGGGCTACCAGGGAGTACAGTGCCCAGCTTTATGCTGAGAATTATATAACTTAGCGCGCGGGCCGTGCGACCGTTCCCATCTATGAAGGGGTGTATCCAGTTCAGCCGCCAAAGCACGTAAGCGGCGAGTTCGAGCGCGTCTCCACCATCCCATCGACTGTTCAGGCATTCACATAGTTCTTCCACCGCCGCAGGCACTTGTGCAGGCTCAATTGGCTCGAAGTCTTTCGTCTCAATCCGCACCGGTAGCTCGCGATAGCCTGCTTGCGGTCCACCCGGATAGGTAAGCGTTTCTTGAAGCTGCAAGATAATCTCACGCGAGAGCAAGAATCTTGGTGGATCAGGTGCAGTGTGACGAAAAATGATTTCGACGGCCAAGTCGTACTGCCGCAATATGCCGTCTAGCTCGGCCTGAGCATTGCCCAGGCTCGGCCTCGGTTCAAAAAATTCACTCGCGTCGGCACGCGTTTCCTGCCTAGGAAAAATCTTCGTTGTGACCGCCGCGCGGGAAAAAACCTCCGACTCGAAATTGCCGTTGCCCAACGCAAAGCTCGCACGCTGCTGCGCAAGATCAGAGGCTAGCGCTCGCCTTTGAACCAAGTACCCAGAAAATGAGCTTTGACCGGTCACTATACCAACTCCGAATCCACTCGTTATCAGATGGACTGAGCCTCATCTCTTTCCCACGTCTATCAACGAACTCCCCTTGGACAAAGAAGCAACTCGTTAAGGCAAGGTCACCGCAGGCCGATATTTCGAGTGCGTAGCCAATTGAGTATTTTGCTGTCGGCGCATTCTCAATTCGATCGTCGCCGTTCTCGGCAAGCAAGGCATAAGCTATCGAGAGTTGAATCGCAGGGCGTACCTTGGAGAAACTGCCTATTTTCGACGCGTGCAAAGCGCGCTCGTGAAGGACACGCGTTCAATCAAGAGACTGAGCCGAGTCCGTGCGGGTCGGAATACGTTAAGCCGCAAATTCCTTACCCCACCTCGCTCGCCCAGCGCTCCGAGCGAAACGCCCGTGCGATCGCCTCGGCGCGGGCGCTCTGGCGCGCCTCGCGGTCGTTCTCCGCAATGTCGGCGCAGGCGGCGAGCGCGATCTCCAGCAGCGCCGCCTTCGGATAGTTCTGTCCCTCGCGGCCGGGATGCGCGCAAAAATCGCTGGCGCAGACGATCATCAGCTGGCGGAACCGCTCCGGCGCGTCGAAGGCGCCGATCCGTTCCAGCATCATCGCGACCGGGCCGGCGCGCATTTTCGAGACGCGATGCACGCGTTCGCCCTCGGCGAGCGCCAGCAGGGCGAGGTCCTTGCATTCGGCCGGCGCGCCAAAGCGCGCGCAGATCTCCTCGATGCGCGGGCGCCCGCGCTCGACATGTTTGTAATGCACCGGGAGATGTTCGCGCGGCGAATCCGACTTGCCGACATTCATCACGAGCAGCGCGAATCGCACGGCGAGCGGCGCGTCGCGTTTGGCCGCCCTGTCGAGCGCGCGCATCAGATGGTCGCCGAGATCGACCTCCTCCTCGCCGTCGGAAATCTGCGGCACGCCAAAAAGCGGCGCCACCTCCGGCAGAACCTCGACGAGCGCGCCGCAGCCGCGCAGCGTCTGGAGCCAAATCGACGGCGCCGGGCTCATCAGGCCGCGCGCCAGCTCCGGCCACATCCGCGCCGGCTCGGCGTCGACGAGATGGCCGGCCTCGACCTGTTCGAACAACAGGTCGAGCGTCTCTTCGTCGGGACCGCCGTCGGACTCGGCGACCAGCGCGGCCATGCGCAGCACGGCGAGGCCGGGATCGGTTTGTCCGAAGTCGAACAGAGGATTGGGTTCAAAGGCCATGTCGAACCCGACAACATGCAAAGTTCTTGCCTCGCGCGCCTTGCGCCTCTAGCGGGTCCGCCTGGCCGCGCCGGCGTCGGGCCGGGCGACGCCGGCGGCGCGGCGCCGGTTTTCCGCCGCGGCGGCTTCGAGCCCGGCGCCCATGGCGCGCAGGTCGGCGGCGGACTTGCGCTTGGGGTCTTTCGGCGGCGTCGGGTCGAAGGGGCGATAATGCAGCTGCTCGGGCCGGGACTCGCGCACGAAATCCGGCGCCTGCGGCGGCGGCGTGCGCAGGCCGGCGGCGTCGAACAGCCGCCCGATGAAGGCGCCGCCGCTCGCCGGCGGCGGCTCCTGCGCCGATGCGGCGGCGGCGGCGAGGGCGGAAATCAGAACCACGGCGAGTCGCGTCGAGAGCATGACGCCAGCAGTCCATGAAAATGCGGCGCGAGTGGGTCGGCGCGGGCTCGGGATCGCGCGGCGTTTGCGCGCGCTTCACAAATATATGTCCGATCTCAAAGACTTGCGCTAAGCGATCCGCGCGTAAACCGCGTCGATCTGCGCGCCGCGGTTGCGCCCCCGGCGGATCGAAATGTCGAGCCCTTCCTCGCGCGCCTGCGCGCCGTGGCGGCCGAGCAGGCGGCGCGCCGCCGCGTCGCTCTCGACGAAGGCGAAGCCGGTGGGGCCCCAGGAGGTCTGGCCGCCGCCGGTGGCGCCGTCATCGAGGAGCCGCGCGACGGTCGCCTCGACCTTGGCGCTGGTGAAGCGCCGCCCGCCCTGGGCCGGCGCGAAATGATCGCCGACAAGCTCCTGAACGCGCGTCACCGCCGCGCCGAAGGGCGCCAGTCGCCGTTCGGCGAGCGCCGGCAGAATCTGCAACAGCACCAGCCGGCAGACTTCGCCGCTCGTCGCCGCGTCGAAGGGCGGCAGTTCGGCGAAGGCGGCGCGCTCGTTCTCGCCATGCAGGCCGACAGCGTCGGCGTCGCTGACCAGCAGCACGCGCCAGTCCTCCGGAAATTCGGCGTGGGCGACGACGGGCGGCGTCGTGGTGTGGGGGCCGCGTCCGCCGTCGACGACGACTCCGCCGCGCTGGAACAGGCCGGCGCCGAGCCCCGAGCGCGCGCCGCGCGCCATCAGCGCCGCGTCGGCGGTTGGATCATGCGGCAGGTCTTCGAGACGGCGCAGCGCCGCGCTCACCGCGAGCGCGAGCTGCGTGCCGGAGCCCAGACCCGCATGGGCGGGGATCGCTTCGTCGAGCGTCAGCCTGTGGCGGCCGGCGACGCCGAGCGCCTCCTGGGCGCGCTCCAGCAGCGCTGTGGCGCGCGCGCTCTCGGGGCCCTCGACGCAATTTTTATCGGCGCGGGTCAGCGTCAGCCGCGTCATCGGCGCGTCCAGCGCCATGCCGACGCCGCCGAACTTGCGGCCGAGGCCGCCGTTCATGTCGAGAAAACCCAGATGCAGCCGCGCGCTCGCCGCGACGCTCACACTAGCCGGCATGGCGCCTCTTATGTTCGGACTGAAGACTTTGGGTCGGTTTAGGCTATAACGCGTCTCGACGAAAGAATGTTGCGTCGCAAAGCGCAGGAGGGAGCCGTCATGGCCAAGGAAGAGCGCGCCTATTCCGAAGACGAGATCGCCGCGCGGCTGAAGAGCGAACTGCCGCACTGGCGCTACGAGAACGGCTGGATCCGGCGCAAGTTCAAGACGCATGGCTGGAAGGGCACGCTGATGGCGATCAATACGGTGGGCCATCTCGCCGAGGCGGCCTGGCATCACCCCGACATCGCCGCCTCCTACGCCTGGCTCGAGGTGAAGCTGCAGACCCATACGGCCAAGGGAATCACCGACAAGGATTTCGAACTCGCCAAGAAGATCGAGGACGTCGTGGCTTGGCGTCCCGGCAAGGCCGGCGGCGCGCTCGAAGGCACGCCCGAGACCGACCAGCGCTTCGCCTATCTCAAATACGACGACTGACGGGACGCGCGCTTGGCTTTCGACGTTCAGGCGATCGCGACGGCGCGCGATCGCTTTCTTTCGCTGATCGGAACGCGCCCCATCATCATGGGGATCGTCAACGTCACGCCGGACTCCTTTTCGGACGGCGGGCTGTTCGTCGCGCCCGACGCGGCGCTGGCGCAGGCGAAGAAGCTCGTCAGCGCGGGCGCCGATATTGTCGATGTCGGCGCCGAGTCGACCCGGCCGGGCCACACGCCGCTCGCCGCGGAGGAGGAGTGGGCGCGCCTCGCGCCGCTGCTCGCCGCGCTCGTTGCGGGGTCGGGCGCGCCGGTGTCGATCGACACCTACAAAGCCGAGACCGCGCGGCGCGCGCTTTCCGAAGGCGTCTGCCTCGTCAATGACGTCTGGGGTCTGCAGCGCGATCCGCGGATGGCGCCAACCATCGCCGAGGCCGGCGCCGCGGTGGTGATCATGCATAATCGCGACGCGGCGGAGCCGCAGATCGACATCGTCGACGACATGAAACGCTTCTTCGCCCGCTCCCTCGACATCGCGCGCCGCGCCGGCGTGCCGGAGCGGCATATTCTGCTCGATCCGGGAATCGGCTTCGGCAAGAGCCGCGAACAGAATTATGCGGCGCTGCGCGCGACGCCGCAGCTGCTCGCGCTCGGCTTTCCGCTGCTCATCGGCGTGTCGCGCAAATCGATTTTCAAGGGGCTCGGCGACGGGCTGCTGGAGGGGCGGCTGGTCGGCACGCTTGCCGCCAATCTTCTCGCGGCGCGTGACGGCGCCCAGGTCTTTCGCGTGCATGACGCGGCCGAGCATCGCGCCGCTTTCGACGTGTTGCGCACGCTCGCCGCGCGCTAAGGGAGATCGGGACGATGCGGGTCGGATTGGGGCTCGGCAGCAATTTGGGCGACAAGCCGCAAAACATCCGTGAGGCGCTGCGGATGGTCGAGGCGCGCGGACTGGCGCGGCTCGATCGGGTGTCGCGGATCTACCGCACGCCGCCGTGGGGCGATCTCGATCAAGGGGATTTCGCCAACGCCTGCGCCATCGGCGACACGGCGCTCGCGCCTTACGAACTGCTGGCGGCGGTCAAGAAGATCGAGGCCGACATGGGCCGCGCCCCGACGCGGCGCTGGGGGCCGCGGCTGATCGACGTCGACATCCTCTTCCTCGGCGACCATGCGATCGACGACCCCGAACTGACCTTGCCGCATAAGGAGCTTTTCCGCCGCGGCTTCGTGCTTGCGCCGCTGGCGGAGATCGCGCCCGACCTCGAGCTCGACGGGATCACCATGCGCGCGGCGCTGGCCGGCGCGGACGCGGCCGGGGTGCGGCCATGGACGGATAAATAGGCTCCCCACCCCTGATGGTTGCTGCGCTTTGCGGCGCAGCATTTTGCCTTGCGCTCAACTCCCTGTGGGCGTCCATAGTTCCTATTATCAAGTAATAACATTATAATATGCAAAGTTGTGCGCCGCGCCATCTTCCGCCCCTAAGCCCCTCAAGGGTGGGATTTTAACTATCCACTAGGGTTGCATTGGCTATTCGATAGATTGTTTTTCCTAGCACCAATGGGTATTGTGATTATTGGGGGTTATTGGAATGTTGCGGCACGCTGAGCTGGGTCTGCGATCTGTCTCTGAAGGGG
>Ga0209347_1000857_pt1 | contig 62756 bp, 55 predicted proteins | sample AutmiccommuBRH23_FD_187382 | JGI IMG/M metagenome (GOLD analysis project Ga0209347, IMG submission 187382) | Deep subsurface microbial communities from Mt. Terri, Switzerland - Autotrophic microbial communities BRH/23 (SPAdes) (version 2) | ecosystem: Environmental > Aquatic > Deep subsurface >... | reverse complement strand
TGGAGGAAAAAGGCCTCTTTACAATGGGGGATATTGCAAGATGCTCTCTCGGTAAACCTACCGATTACTACAACGAGGATTTACTGTATAAGCTGTTCGGCATCAACGCTGAGCTGCTGATCGACCATGCGTGGGGGTGGGAGCCATGCACAATTGCAGATATTAAAGCGTATAAGCCAAGTACAAACAGTATTGGATCGGGGCAGGTACTGCACTATGCCTATACTTTTGACAAAGCGAAGCTGATCGTACGGGAAATGACAGATCTGCTGGTACTTGATCTGGTAGATAAAAGGCTTGTGACCGATCAGCTTGTTTTGACGGTCGGATATGATATCGATAATCTAACAAATCCAGAGATAAAGAAATCATATCACGGGGCAATCACCATTGACCACTACGGACGCGCCGTTCCGAAATCCGCGCATGGTTCAGTAAATCTTGGCAGACAGACCTCCTCTACAAAGCTAATCATGGATGCCGTCACAGATCTGTTTGAACGCATTGTTGACAAAAATTTTCTGATCAGAAGAGTCAACATCACAGCGAATCATGTTATTGATGAGGCAACTGTTCAAAAGACGAGCAACTTTGAACAACTTGATCTCTTTACGGATTACGCGGCTTCGCAGGCGAAAAAAGAAGATGAAGAAGCTGAGCTTGCACGAGAAAAAAAGATGCAGCAAGCAATGCTTGAAATAAAAAAGAAATACGGCAAGAACGCAATTCTAAAGGGTATGAATCTGGAGGAAGGCGCTACCACTGTAGACCGGAACAGGCAGATTGGAGGGCACAAGTCATGACGAGGACATATGACGACATCATTAATCTACCTCACCATGTCTCTACGACACGCCCTCATATGACTGCTATTGAACGGGCAGCTCAGTTTTCCCCTTTCGCCGCACTGACCGGCTATGATGCCGCCATCAAAGAAACCGCAAGACTGACTGACGAGAGAGTAAAATTGGACGAATATATGAAGGACGCTTTGAGTGATAGGCTGCAAATCATTGCAGATCGGATTAAAGAGTATCCCGAAATTGCAATTACCTACTTTCAGCCGGATGCGAAGAAGAATGGCGGCGCCTATGTTACTGCTATCAGTACGGCTAAAAAGATAGACAAATATGAACGGGTTGTCGTTATGACCGATGGCACAGCGATTCCCATTGATGAAATAATCAGCATATATGGGCAAATATTCGAATCTATGGGTGAAGGCGTAGGAACTAACAGTTTAATAAAGAACAACTAAGAAAGCGTGAATAGTAAATGCGATTATTTCTTTGTGGGGTAAGCTGTGTGCTATCGGATCGTCGATGAAGCAAAGACTACCTGCGGGACTCAGAAAGTAAAATAAAGCACTGATAAGTCATGGAATGATGACTCATAGGGTATAACTAAACAAAGTTCTCAAGGACAGGAGTATATGCTTGTGCAGCTAGCAATTAAAGCGACGGGGGAAGGGGCTAACATGCTTTCCTTTCTTTTGTCCAAGAATCCTCGCAATCTTTATGACCGAATGGACAAGGGGCACCGCGTTCGCTTAACCTATACTCTCTTTAGTGATAGGGAAGTTGAAGCGGTAATCTTTGTTACGCCCGATCCCGTCGAACTGGTTAAGAATAGCCCGGATACTTATCAGATTACCCAATACATCAACGACAGGGAATTTGTTGTCAGCAGTATTTTCTGTTCAAATATCCGGTCGGCCTTAGGAACGGCTCTGAATGGTCGACCCAAAGAAGAATATCTGGACTGGGCAAAGCATGCCTTTCAGCTGAACATAGGCTTTGGGCCGGTGGCTACCGATTTAACCGATTCAGCGATTAAGGAACTTTTTGAAACCTTAGGTTATCAAATAGAAATTGAACGAGGACAAGCAGCTTATAACTTCCGGCTCAAGGAGAGAAGCTCAGCTCGTTTTATAAATTTAAAAGGAACCGTCACTATCCAAAACGCTCTCAGACATCTCTTTGTCTTGATTCCGATGCTTGATAATTATCGGCATTACTTTATTGATGAACGTGAAATAGAAAAACTGGAACGATATGGGGAAGGGTGGCTATCCGATCATCCACTTAAAGATCTCATTATTAAACGGACCTTGCGTTTCAGGGAATTGATTGATCAGGTGGGGGCAAAATTCCATCAGCCTGATATAACGAAAGTTAATATAACGAACGTAGATACGATGAAAGTAGATATGACGCCCGAGCCTACTTTAGAATCCCAGCCCGTCGTAAGATTGAATGAACTTCGCTATCAAAGGGTTGTTAAGATCGTTGAAAATTTACCCTCCAAAGAAAGTATTGTTGACTTCGGAGCAGGGGAAGGTAAGTTATCGGTACGACTTGGGTTCATCCCGGGTGTCAAAGAAATTTTGGCTGTGGAACCCACGGAGAAGGAGCAACTTCGCGCCCTCAAACGATTTTCAGAAGCGAGTCGAAAGGATGACTTTACTGAACCGATCCCAATTTGGGGTTCATTATTTTACTATGATGAGCAACTGCGACATAAAGATGTCATGATTCTTAGTGAAGTGATCGAACATATTGATGAAGGTCGATTACCGAGAGTCATGGACACGATCTTGGGCAGGTACAAGCCTAAGGTTTTAATTGTTACGACTCCGAATGTGGAATATAACACTGTTTATCAAATGGATGAGGCAGTTCGTCATAAGGATCATCGCTTTGAGTGGACTCGGGCTCAATTTTTCGAGTGGACTCATAGTTTGGCAAGGAACTATACCTACGAGGTTCAATTAGACGGAATTGGTGAAGAAGTCGAAGGGTATGGACACCCTTCGCAAATAGCGATCTTCACAAGACAGGGTGGGATAGAGAATGAGTAAAGAGATCCGTTTTCCCCATGCCGGAATCGTATTATTGGTTGGGCCGTCCAACAGCGGCAAAAGCACCCTGCTAAATCGACTGGTTGATCAGGGTATCTTATTACGGTCAGAAATCGTCAGTTCGGATCAATTTAGGGTCTTAGTCGCGGATACGGAATTTATAGAACTGAATAAACGGCCTAAAGATGAGCAAGACGTACTTTTGGCAGAGTATCAATTGATTTCCCAAAAAGCCTTTGAGGGGATGGCTAATCTTATAGAAACTCGTTGTGGTTTAGGGAAACTTTCCGTTGTGGATGCGACTCATCTTTGGCCTGACGATCGGAAGAAGTACCTTGATTTAGCCCGTCGTAAGCACGTTCCGATTCTGGCCATTGCCTTAGATATGGACGAAAAATTATTGTTTGAAAGAGATGAACAACGGGAGCAGCCTAGAGGGCGCAGTCGAATCAAACAGCAGGTCAGAGCCTTTAAGAGTAATCTTCGTTCCCTAAAGACGGAAGGCTTTTCAGGTTCCTACATATTAAATGAAGTGGAAGTAGAAGATACGCTTTTTGGGCGAGCAACAAACCCCTTGCTCAAAGAGGTTGGGGCCGGTCTCGATTTTATTGGGGATATCCATGGCTGCTATGGCGAATTCCTTGCCCTGCTTGAAAAACTGGGTTATCGGTCAGATGAAGAGGGGCTATACACCCATCCCGAAGGTCGAAAACTAGTTTCGGTGGGGGATGTGCTCTCCAGAGGACCAAACAGCATTGACTGCCTGAAATTCTTTATCAACCATGTAGAAAGAGAATTAGCTTTTATGGTCGATAGTAACCACGGCTGGAAGATTGCCCGCTGGCTGGACGGTCGAAAGGTCGAGTTAGCCCATGGGGATGAACTCATTCCAGTCGAGTTTGCTGATTATGAAAGAGAACACGGTCAAGAAGCTGCAGAAGCGTTGAAAGAAAAGGTTAGAAGTCTGCTTCTAAGTGCCCCTTCAAACTTAGTATTTACGAGTAACGGCGTCGGGGTGGTTGTGGCAACCCATGCCGGAATACGAGATCACTATATTGGCAAGGAATCCAAAGGAATTCGTGACTATTGTCGCTATGGTGATACAGAGGGCTTCGAAGAGAGCGGGAAACCGGTACGTAAAGACTGGTTTGTCAATCATAGATCCGGAGAAATAATTGTTTGGGGGCATGACCCCAGACCCCAGCCGATGGTCATCAATAACACGATCAATATTGACCAAGGCGTGGTTTTCGGTGGCAGGTTAACGGCCTATCGTTATCCAGAAAAACAGTTTGTAGCTGTTGAGGCTCAGAAAGACTATGCCGAAGATCCCGAGAGCTTCTTACAGAAGTGGAAAAAAGAACGCTTCAATCCTCCCAATATCCAGAGTTTTCTCAAGGGCTATTCTGTAATGACAGAAGACTATGGGGAAATTAAACTTCATGCCGACTATATAAAGTCGGCGATTGAAGCTATTTCTCACTATACTGTCCCGCTTGAGGAATTGATCTATATTCCTCCAACCATGAGCCCAGCCCCTGAGCCCTCTTCCTTAGGTAATTATTTTGAACATCCGCAAGAGGCTTTTATGTATTATCGCAAGCAGGGGATAACAACCATGGTTGTGGAGAAGAAACATATGGGCAGCCGGGGTATTCTGCTGTTGTTTAAGGATGAGGAAACTGCGGTTGGATATGTCGGTTCACCAAAGTTGGGAACCATTTATACTAGGACGGGTCGAGGGTTTTTTGATCAGGAATTATCCGCAAAGCTTATCAAGCAATTGAATGCGGACTTACATCAAGGACAATACTTCACTAAGAACAACACGGATTTCGTGTTGTTAGATGCGGAAATTTTGCCCTGGAATTTAAAGGCCAAAGAACTCATTAGCTCTCAGTACGCTCATGTTTCGGAAGTATCACTCCTGGACCGCAGGAAACTTTTAGAGAAACTCGAGTTGGCCAAAGTGAATGGCTGGGAGGTTGACTCTTGGATTGAGGAATACAAGGGTAAGCTAGAGAATGCTCAAGTCTTTCGAGAGGTGTTTCAAAAGTATTGCTGGGATACCCAAGGGGTTGAGGGGATCAAAATTGCTCCCTTTCATGTCCTGGCTCACCAGGGAAGAACTTATTTTGACCAATCTCATCTGTGGCACATGGAACAGAACACGGAGCTTGCCAAGCTGTCTGACCTATTGATTGAGACTGAGTTCAAAGTCGTGACCAATGAGAAGACTGAGGCAGAAGCAATTCTCTGGTGGGAGGAAATGACGGAAAACGGACATGAAGGCTTTGTCGTAAAACCGGAAACGTTTATTGCCAGAAATGAAAAAGGCGGGTTAGTGCAACCAGCAATCAAAGTTCGAGGAAGAAAGTATCTTCATATTATCTATGGCATGGATTACTTACAGCCTGAGAATCTGGTGCGCTTAAAGCAAAGAAATGTTAAGCGCAAACAACGGCATGCCCTCATGGAGTTTGCCTTGGGAGTGGAAGGGATTAAACGCTTTGTAAGTCAGGAGCCGATCAGTCGGATTCATGAATGTGTGTTAGCGACCTTGGCTTTAGAAGCAGAACCGGTTGATCCAAGGTTATGATTCCGCCCGGTGCGGCCAGCAAGCAGTTACCGGTGTGGTTCTGCAGCAGATCCGTGGGGAGTCGAAATGCCCAGGCGGCCTTAATGGCTTCAGAAGGGCTCGAAAAAATATACTTAATGCCAGCTACAGCTATATCGGAATCGGGATTACAGATAGTTCAACAGGAAAAGTTTTTAATCAAATGTTTGTGAAAAAGTAGCCGCCAGCCAAGAATTCAGCCAGCATTTAAGGTGGCTGGACGAGGCGTTGATGAAGTTGTACGAGATATTGTGATGACCATAAAGATAGAAGAATTGGATCTAGCAAAACTTCTTAAAACTGGTCTTGCGGGTTATCAAGAAGGGATTCTAAGTGATTTGTGGTGTGCTAGGAAAATAGGGATAAAAGGGAGCGAAACTAAGGAAATCTTAGGCTTCGCTCCTTTTTCACATAAAATTGTCTGAGCTGAGGGCTATAATTTACGCAGAGGGAGCTATGCAAGATAGACTATCATGCAGAAGGTCCGTGATAATAGTATATAATTTCAAGAATATTGTAAAAAGGAACAATTGTTGGCAGGGTTTTACAGAATAATGAAGAATTTAGGCTATAGTAATTGTTGGCACTTATACATTCCCGTTATACGAGCTATTAGAAAAGACCCCCGATTTCTCGAAGATCTTATTTGCAAGCTATTTTGTACCTGCCTCTTCTAAATTTTCAATATCTGAGAAAATATCTAATCTCATACTTGTATTGTCTCTTTTATACTTCTCATTAAGTTTAAATCCTTGTTTTAAGTAGAAGTCAACAACACTAGGATTGTTCTTAGTATCTGCGTCTACAGTAATAAATCGGCATGCAACTCCGATTTCCCTCAAATCCTCAGTTATACCTCTAGCTAATTCAACCATTATAGATCCGATGCCTTTATATTTTCTTTTATATTTTATATCAACGGCTAACTTGCCAATTTTCACTGAAGGTATTGCTTCAAAATTAACAAACCCAATCTTATGTACATCTTTCTCTGAATTAGAAAGCTTGATTGAGTCAGTCGACAACGACATAAATGCAATAACATCAGCGTTTTCTTTATTAATTAAGAGATGAAGTTTTGAAATTTCAGCTTCCTGCAATCCCAATGCTTCATCTCTTAAAAATTCGTTATACTCTTCAAATTCACAGACAAAATCACTCAATCTATACCCTTTAGACAAATCAACCAATTTAATCATGTCTTGCAAATCGTATATATTTTGCAACATAAAATTTACTTCCTTAATTTTTTAACTAGATCTGAAGCCTTTTTATTTCTAATAATAGCCATAGGAGAGGGCTTACTCATTAGTTCTTTTATCACATCTTGAGCGTAATGACCTTCTATGACAGTTGCCTTTATAGGACTGGCTTTTACGGCATGCATATGTTTATACCCTCCTCTAAACAATTTAATTACTTTATTTGCATTGATCTCGGTTTCAAGACCGATCTTCTTGTCCATATCATATCACCTTCCAAATGCTGTTTCAATACTGTATGGTTAGTTTTACCAACTTAGAAGGATATAGTCAAATGAGCAGAAGTTGAATGTCTTTTTTGTGACCTTGAACAAGCCTGAAAAGGACTATTCGACCACAACCATGTATCAGGATTATTCAATCAATGAAGAGGTATTTCATTGGTTGTATTAAAATCCGAGACTGGACCTCTGGTCATGAAAAGATAAGGAAAGGCGTTACGTTGACGGAATATGAACTGCGTAAACTGAAAGAGTTAATTGATGCTGAAATAGCTTTTCTCGATAGTGGGTTATGAGGGTGAGTTTTTGGCATGAAGCGAGTGGGCATTCACTAGGCTGGTGAAATCTACAGCAGATATTTTGAGTGATGGGTGGCAATAAAATGGGACTTTTCGATGTGGTACCGAGCAGTTTTTTTTCGGTATTAGTATCAGGAAACAGAGAAGTATATGTTGACGCGCTCATGCTTCTGCACCAGCTGTTCAAATTCGAGCTAAACATTAGGGTGGATGATTATATTTCGTCATTAATTTCCCTATTGGAGGACAAAGCTTTTGTTCCCGAAGATGATGATGAGATGCCGGAAAGCAGCCTCACGCCCAGTGGAAAAGCCCGTTTGATACTAAATCGTTTTGTCAAAACAGGCTGGGTCGACAAAGAGTTTCTCGACGGCTCATTTGTTGAAATTATTACGCCCCGTAATTACGCCATATCCGTCATGAAGCTGCTCAGTGAACTTGGCGACAAATCGCTGCATGAATACAATTCGCTCGTTTTTGCCACCTATTCCGGCTTAAAACAAGCAAAAAATGAACATGAATCACAAATGTATGAGGCTGTTTTATCGGCGAAGGCCAGCACTGAACGGCTGGAATACGAGTTGCGCAGGCTCTATCATGGAATTCGTGGATTTTTACGCAGCATTCAGGAGCAGAATAATGTAAATCTGCTGCTGGAAAATCACTTTGAAGAATACAAAAGGATGTCGGACCTAATCTATCATCCGATCAAGACGATGGATTCCATCCATCGTTACATGGCTCCGATTCAAAATATTTTATCCGATATACTGGCAGATGAGAAACTCATGGGTATCATGCGTGAGAGGGCCATGACTATCAAAAAGTATGATGATGGAGCCGAGGCGGAGGAAGAAATCATATCGGCAATTGATTATGTTCTAGACGCTTATCAATCTGTGGGTAGCATCATAAATGAGATAGACAGAAAACACAGTACTTACACAAAAAGTTCTATTGAAAAAATTCAGTATCTTATGACCGCCGACCAAACTATCAAAGGTAAGCTCGTCGAGCTTTTAAAAACTTACGCTGACGCAAAGAGCGAGGATCGCAACGCATTGGGTGACATGTTTGAAAAGAACATTCGGATTAACCGTCAGGAGTTTGTGGACGGCAAGTCACTTTATCATAAAAGTGTCAGGAGCCGACGTGTCAATACCACGCCGCTTCCTATTGATCAGGACAATACCTTCTCTGATTTGGCGATGGCCGGTATGCTGGAGCAGATGAAAAATGGATATCCAGTTGCGAGGATTCGTGCCTATGTTGATAGGCTCTTCGCCCATGGAGCGGAATCCGTAAGGAGCGAAGATATACGACTAAACAGTGACGCTGATTTTATCCTCCTGATTTTAGCTATTGTTCGCGCTAACGACAGGGGAATGACTTATCGGGTGCGGATGGGAGAGGGACGAATCGAGCGAAACGGATACCGCATTCCCAACATGATCATCAGTAAGAAGGAGGGCAAGCGCCATGTGGAATGAACAATTCGAAGCTTTATCCAGTTATGAAAGGGGAGAGTTCCGCAGATTGGCCAACTATTTACTATCTCATACCTACATGGTGAGATACGAGTATCAACCTTCCCAGCAGATGACCTTGCCTAACGCTGAATATCAGATGGCCGCGCGGCTTTTTCCTGTGCTGCGGGATTACTTTACAGTTACGGGATGGCAGCTTGAGAAAGATGACAACTACGGAATTATATCGTTGTTCAATATATACGACCACAATCGATTGCGAATTGATCGCTTTACAACATTATTTCTCTACACTTGCCGCCTGATATATGAGGAGCAGCGGGAGCAGGCCAGTAGCTTCCATATGGTGAAAACCGACACACAAACCGTGGTTGAGAAGATGCGGATGCTTGGCCTGCTCGATAAGGGCAAAACGACGCAAAAAGAGCGAATCGAAGCCCAGCGCACTCTTGGGCATTATAATATTATTCAAAAAATGGAGTCGGTTGCGTGGAGCAATGACGGGAATGAAGTATTGATTTTACCGTCAATTTTGTCAATTATTTCGAATCAGGGCATTAACGATATGCTGATGGAATTGGAAGAAATGCGTGTTGATGGCTCTGATGAATCAGGGCAAGAGGATTCGGAATGAAAAAGATGACCAAGCTCCTGCTGATCCACTGGCATTATTTCGTACGCGAGATGGTGGAATTTGATCAATTGAATTTTTTAACGGGCAAAAATGCTTCCGGCAAATCCACAATAATTGATGCGTTGCAATTAATTCTGCTGGGTGATACCAGTGGCGGCTTTTTTAATAAAGCCGCTAATGGACGGGGTAATCGAACCCTGACCGGATATCTCAAGGGCGAGTTGGGCGACGATGAAGACTCGGGTTTCAAATATCTGCGCAGCGGACGGTTTACCAGCTATATCGCGGTAGAGTTTTTTGACGAGGAGAAGAAAAGGAGCTTTACCGTCGGTTGCTGCTTTGATACATTTTCGGAAAACGATATGCAGAAGCTGTTCTTCTTGTATGACGGTGCTATACCCGACAATGAGTTTGTTGAGACAGGGAGTCCTATGGTGATTACCGCGCTGCGTGCTTATTTGAAAGAGTATTTTGCCGGACACCACTCCACGACCGATGTTGGGAGAGATTTCAGGACAAACCTGTATGGTAAACTCGGGGGCCTGCGTGAACGCTTTGGTCAGTTACTAAAAAAAGCAGTGTCCTTCAATCCAAATGTTGAAATTCAACAGTTTATTTCCGAATTCGTATGCGATACTCAGCAGACTGTAGATGTAAGCCGCATGCAGGAAAATATCAGAAGTTACAAAAGCCTGGAAAGCGAGGCTGATGTCCTAAAAGGCAGAATCGCATTGCTTGACCAGATACTAACTATCCATCAAAGTTTTACAGTCCATCGGCAAAATGAAACGCTGTACTCTTACCTGATAGAAAGCTCTCAAGCGGATATAAAGGCAATAGAACTGGAAGCGGCCAAGGATAAAGCAAAAACCTATGACGCTCAGCTATCCGAATTAACGGAAACCATCAACGCCGAAACTGCACGCCTTAGTAAACTTCAGGAAGAACGCGATATGATGCAGGCTAAGCTCCTGAACAACGAGCAGGCGCAGGCTCTACTGCTTATTGAAACACAAATTGCGGACAAGGAGCAACAAATCAGCGCTTTGCGTGGAGAATATGATAAGGCGGTTGCCATTCTGTCTAAATGCGTATCATCCTGGAGAATGAGCTCCTCTGCTATGCTACAAAAGATAGGTTCCATAGAAAAAGCTTTACTCGATCCATTGCTTGTTTCCCGCATCAACGATCTGTACTCAGAAGGGCAAGCTTTCTTAAATCGAATTGAGTCACTGCCCCGAATTGACTCCGCTGTAATCTTAGAGACTGGTCAAAAGGGACTTGATGAATATGCCGCACTGGCCGATTTGCTCAAAGTGCATTCTATAGAACTAGCCTCTCGTATGGGAGAGGAGCAAGGGACACTTGCCGAACGTCGAACAATGCTCCAGCAGGAAAAGGAATCCCTGGAAAGCGGAATCTATCGTTTTCCTCAAGATGTGACCGATTTGAAAGAAGCAGTCTCTTCCCGCTTGCGCCTAAATACTGGAAAAGACGTAAAAGTTCTTATCGTTGCCGAAGCAGCTGAAATTAAAAAAGACCGTTGGCGTAATGTTATTGAAGGATACTTGAATACGCAAAAATATTACATCATTGTTCCGCGGGAGCACTTTCAGACAGCTCTACGTGTTTTTGACGCCATTAAGCGCCAAAGGCAACTATATGGTACAGGTATCATTGATATTGAAAAAATGAAACATATTAAGCCAACAGCAGACCCGGGAAGCCTTGCCGAGGAGATTGAAACGGACGAGCCGGATGTCCGCTTGTTTCTGGACTACACGATTGGGCGGGTAAAGAAATGCGATCGCGTGGGCGATTTAAGGCGCTTTCGTACATCTGTGACAGACGAAGGTATGATGTATCAAAATTTTGTTGTCCGGGCGATGGACCCGAAACGCTGGTCAAAGCCGGCGATTGGTCAGGGCGCTATACAGAGGAGATTAGAAGACGTTAAAAAGGAGATGGACGTATTAGTACAGCAAATAGCCGCATGTGCCACGATAAAAACCGGTCTCCGGCTCAGTAGTACATTGGTCGCACTTAGCCAAGCAGAGATTGAGCATGCCATTTCCTCGGCAAAGGGTGTATCTTCCGTGAAGGATTTAGAGAATGATGTGAAATCTTTGCGCGAAAGCCTCGCGACCATTGATAAGAGCGCGGTGAAAGCGTTGAAAGATCGGATCAACACTCTTGGACAAATGATAAAAGAGCTCGGCAATCGACTTGATACTCATAAGGACGACCGCAGTACACAAAACGAGCGGCTTCGTGTTTGTCGGGATGAAACCATTCCAAAGCTTACAGGCGAATTAGAGACATTGGAAGCGGAGCTTACAAGAAAGTACAGTGAAGAATGGCTGGAAAACACCGGCCGCTTGAGATATCAACGAGAGTTATCTTCCCGAGGCAATGCAGAGGACATCAACCGGGCATTCCCACGAGAGCTAAGTAGATCTACAAACGCACGTGTGACTATGTGGGAGGATCTGTTAAATTTACGTCGCACTTACAACGAAAAATATATCATGGGCTATGATATCAAGGCAGAAGATAATGAAGTATATGATAATGCCTGGCTTGAACTCAGCGAAAACAAATTACCTGAGTATTTGACGAGAATTGAGGATACACGCAAAAAGGCCTTTGAACAATTTCAGGAAGATTTCCTCAGCCGTTTGCAGAACAACATTAATGACGCAAAACGCCAGATTGACGGACTTAACAGCGCGCTGAGCGGGAGTTCCTTCGGTGAGGATACATATCGATTTCGTATTGTGCCAAAACCGGAATATAAGCGCTATCATGATATGATCATCGATCCCATGCTCATCGAGGGTGGATATAATCTACTTTCTGAGCAGTTCAATGCAAAATACAAAGAAGAAATCACAGAGCTTTTCGCCATCATAACCAATGAAGGCGCTCCTGCAAAGGTACGCGAGCATGACGATTACGAGAAGCGCGTACAAGCATTTACCGATTACCGAACTTATTTGTCCTTTGATTTGGAAGTCGTAAATCGCGACGGCGAAACGCAAAGGCTGTCAAAGACACTTGGCAAGAAATCCGGAGGAGAAACGCAGACGCCTTTCTATATCGCGGTGCTGGCCTCCTTTGCCCAGCTATATCGAATAGGGAGAGACAAAAACTCTAGTACATCTCGTCTAATAATTTTCGATGAGGCATTCTCTAAAATGGACGGGGAGCGGATCGTCCGGAGTATTGAGCTTTTACGTCAGTTCAATTTCCAAGTGGTGCTTTCCGCACCACCTGATAAGATAGGAGATATTGCTACTCTCGTTGACAGGAATCTGTGTGTACTTAGAGACGGAAAACATGCCTGTGTCAGAAGCCTTGACCCCAAGCGGCTTGAGGAAATAGAGTATGAGTGATAAGATTCAACGACAATTGCTGTCAGCTCTGCTGGACAAGTATGAGCGCAGCAGCTTTTTCCGTGAAGGAACACAGCCAACCCGGAGAATCATGCTGAAATTATATGATAACGGGCAGTCTGATTTTCCACAGTATGATATTGAGCAAAGTGAGAAGCGCGTTTTAGTGAATCGCGTGGTTTCGTCAATGGCGGAGAAGCGGCTTGTCTTCTATCAATGGATGAAGGGCGAAGAAAATCACATTATTGCACAGGTATGGTTAAACATTGAAAACTTGCCGATGGCCTACGAATCTGTTGGACGTCAACCCAAGAATGACAAGATTGATGATGTTTGCTTCGAAATACTGGATGTCTTGGATAATGTTAAAATCTTATGGGCGAGGCAATATCTTCAGGATATATATGAGATAATTTCTCGCAAGCGCGATCTTGGCAATAGGCTCCCAGAAGCTAAAGACGAGCGGAAAGAGTTGTTCCGCGCGATACAGTTTATTGACGGTATGGGTGACTCCGAATTGTTGGAAAGGGTTTTTTCACTACAATGCTTTGGAGATTCAAAGCAATTTGAACGAACAGTAAAATCACGCCTGTTAAGTGTTTTGCGAAAATATCTGGATTCTGAAGAAGATGCCAAGGACGAGGATTTGCTCAGGCAAATTGGAATCGTTAAATATCCGGAACAATTTGAGTTTTGTGGCGATGTAAAGCTATCATGCGAGTGTGGCATGGCAGATTTTTCGTGTCTGCGGTATGGAGGAAGTGTCTGTTTGTCGGACTTGATCCGAGGGAATTTTGTTATCGCTCCCGGAGTGAAGCGGATTCTATCAATTGAAAACCGCGCCAATTATATTGACTATATATATAAGCATAAGGCGGATAATGAACTGGTAATCTATCACGGTGGACAGTATAGTCCGTCCAAAAAAAAATTCTTCCATGCCGTGGCCAAGGCCACGCCCACAAACTGCCGCTGGTTTCACTGGGGAGATATTGATTATGGCGGCTTTAGTATGTTGGCTCGGCTGAGGCGCGAAATTGCCCAAGATATCAGTGCCTATCGAATGAATGTGCAAGAACTTAAGCGATATAGCAATTTAACCGCTTCGGTTACTCGTGCCTATGCTGAGAAGGTGAAGAGCCTTAGGTTACGACCAGAACTCAATGATTGTAAGGAGTGTCTGGATTATATGGTGAGTAATAGAAAGAAGCTGGAACAGGAGGCTATGTTGACTGACACAGAGTAAAGGGCTCCACGCTCTAGGCAATGGCTATGTGTGGTCTACCCAGGAGACGGAAAACGTTGGGGATTGATTACCGGAAGGCAACCGGCGTGGATATTCATTTTGCAACCAATTAATTGGAATTTCTAACGATTTGAAGTCAAAAGAGCTTTCACTTAGATAACAAGGGTATTATTTCCAATATACATTGAAACAAGAACAAATGTTGGTATTATGTGTATAATATTTAGTTAACCTATCGAATTCGATAGGCTTAATTGTTGCTAGCGGTGAGGGTCAGAATGGATAAAGAAACTGCAATTAGAACTGTGATAAATTGTCCGGCTTGCAAAGGGGGGATTTCATGACCTTCAAAAAATTATTGGAAACTGTTATATTTGATGATATCTGGAAGGAACTGAACAAAGAATATTCCCTGAACGATGGAGCATTTGAGGCATATCTGGGGGTTTTTAATCAACTAAAGAAATTGACGCCGGAACCATGCCATGACCGTTTTCGTTTGGCTGTGGTTAGGGTTGAAGATGGGTTTGAACCGGGTAATTTTATCTATGATGTATTTGGAATTAAGCCTGATGATAAAGAACGTTATGCTTTGGAAGTGTTGCCTTGGAAAAAGTGGTTGTCTTTTGAGGTTATAGATAAATGCATTGAGGCATATAGCGCAGCGGTTGTTGTTGCGCATTCATTATATGAAATTACCTTTTTCGGTTACGATGCAATCGAGGTCGAGGAAAGAATTAAAAAAGAGATTGAAATATTGAATGAACGTCACAAAGAATTTGAAAATGGTACGGCAAAGTATGTTCCTTGGGAAGAAGTGTGCAAGGAGCTTGGCTATGTGGATAACCGAACAGAGAAAGAAAAGAAGCTTGAGTATAATCAATTAGAACGGATAAATGCTGAAAATAAAATGGTTTATGAGGAAATGTTATCAGAATAACCTCTTGTTGCAACAAGAACTAAGTTACCGAACAGGGCGGAGGAGGTTCTTCCTTTTGTTCAAAGGAGCAATAAGAGTGTCTTGTGATTTGTCCAGTCGCCTGTTCCAGCCTGGCTTTAAGGTATGAGATTTTCCTGCGTTGAGGAAACTAAAAATGTTAAAGCAATAAAGGATTATTGTTGAGCTATAGAGAAATTCACCAAGATATAGCAAGCATGAAAAAGGTACATTTGTATGTTCGCATGAAGTATTCGGTTATTCCAGATTAAGCGACCTGCGTCTAATAGCCCGACCGCTATTAAAGAACGGGGGAAGATCAACATGCCGAAGGATAACAAGGATTTCTTCAAAACGAAAAATCGCTGGTCTGAAATTAAAGACCGGCTTCTTGGCTGTTATCTGACACCGTATTTCCAGAAGGCACTAAAGACAGGCCAGCCTATCTTCTATGTCGACTGCTTTGCTGGAAAAGGAAAATTCGAGGACGGCAAATCTGGCTCACCTATCATTGCCTTGTAAGCGCGGAATGGTTGCATGAGCAAGACAAAGGTACAAAGCGGCAAGATTGATACTTGCTTAATAGACCTTAATCACGCGAGTATGGTATCACGTTCATTTCGCAAGACGAGACATACCGTGAACGGATCGAACCGGGAGCGTCCTCTTACCAGGATCGCCTTGCCGCTCTAAAAGCCCTGCATGACAAGGGTTGTAAAACATGGGTCAGCGTTGAGCCGTACCCGACACCGAATCTGATAGAGCAGGACTTGAGCGAAATTTTGGAGGAGATTGCCTTCGCAGACAAAATCATCTTCGGTCGCACGAACTACAGTAAGGAAATTAGCGCATACACGGCGCACCGTGCTTTCTACAATGAACAGGCTGAGAAAGTCATTGCTTTTTGCAAAGAACGCAATATTCAGTTCTATTTTAAGGATGGAACTATCAGAAAGTTGAAAGAAACAACGTGAAGTAATGGCCAAGAAAACCTGACTATCTGCTTAATGAAATCAAATAATATCCTGGTCAAGAAAAGGTGTGTTAAATATGGCAAGAGCAGATCTGCTCTATGAATTAATCAAATATGGTCTTAGCAACGACAACTTGAATTTTCGAAAAGTAGCGGAGACTATTTGTGCGGAAGAACGCGCAAAGCAACATGGAGTGTTAGCCAATAAGATTGAAGAAATACTTAAGACGTCAAATAGATCTTTGGTGCGGGATAATTCAATTCCTTCTGTCAAAAATGGCAATGGGGGACAGAATTTTTTTATAGAGAAAATCCCTGAAAGAAAATTGGACCAATTGCTGCTACCACAGTCAGTATTGGTCAGTTGCCGGGACTTAATCGAAGAACAATCAAGAGCTGATTTGCTGCATTCGTATGGGTTAGAACCACGTAATAAAATTCTCCTTGTGGGGCCTCCTGGAAATGGTAAAACATCGTTGGCTGAAGCACTAGCCGAAGAGCTGATGCTTCCATTTCTAACGGTAAAATATGAAAGTCTCGTTGGCGCTTATCTTGGAGAAACAGCTTCGCGACTTGGTAAGCTATTCGATTATGCTAAGACAAGGCAATGCGTCTTGTTCTTTGATGAGTTTGAAACTCTCGGCAAAGAGCGAGGCGATACCCATGAAACCGGGGAAATAAAAAGGGTTGTAAGTTCTTTACTGCTGCAAATTGACGCTTTGCCAAGTTATGTCATCGTCATTGCGGCAACGAATCACGATGCGTTGCTGGACAGAGCCGCTTGGAGGCGTTTTCAATTGCGCTTATCTCTGCCCAAACCTTCCCGCCGGGAGCTGGAAATGTGGTTTGAACAGTTTAAAAAACGTACCGGCTTTGATTTTGGGTTAGAAGTCTCTACCCTGGCAAAAAAATTCCTGGGCAAAAGTTATTCTGAAGCTGAGGAATTCGCCTTGTCTGTTTACCGAAGGTATATTCTTAGAGCTCCGGATGGCAATGCCAAAAATATTACTCAGAATGAACTAAAGCTTTATTTATCAGGAGTCCAAGGAAATATAGATAAAAGCCAGGGAGGAGAATGCGCGAGTTGCTACAAGAATCAGTCCGAAGATTACTCCATAATGAGCGCCAAGGAATGAAACGAAATGGTAAAAGCAAAAAAAGAGGATAAAAGAAAATCCTTCGAACAAGTAATGGGCTACGGACGCATGTTGCTCTATTTTTGCTTATCAGGTACTGCAAGGGCCGTACTTTGCCCCACTGGATATGGTGGCGCGCCGAAAAACCGCCCGAGCGTAAAAAAAGCCTTGTTGACATGATTGACTTCAATCTGCCCTATGAATAAAGATCCGAAGCGGAAACGACGGTTTTTTCCCATTCTACCCCTCTCCCATACCTTGCAATTCACCTCAAAAAAGCTATAATTAGGAATAGGTGGAAATTAAAAAGTCGCCGTGACCTGAAAGTGTTGGAGCACTTCCAGGCACGAGCAGGTGAGAGAGCACCTACACGTAACAGACTGTCCACGACGACATTTTTATTATACAATGCTGCCCGTTTATGCACAAGCAAGGTGTCTGTGCTGCGGGTGAAGCGAGTGTAATGGGACGTCGGCAGGGAGCAGACTGTGCGGCTTCACGCAGCAAGAGATCAGCCTATTCCTGACCCAGGCAGCGGAAAGGAACTGTTCGCGTATCGGTTATGCGGACCGCTTTTCTGTTCACAGCCGGATTGCTTCCGGTTGATTGAGGTTAGGTGTTTAGGATTCAGCAAGTAACGAAGCAGAGCGCATGTGTAGGGTGAAAAAAACCTCGCATGCGCTTTTTGATTTCCCCTATAAAAGCAGACGGCAGGACCGGATCATGACCTGGAGCCTTGCCGCTGCTTGAAATAGGGGGGATAATAGGATGCCGGATTATAAAATGATGTATTTTCAGCTTGCGGCTAAAGTTGCAGATGCCATGGATATCCTTTTGAAAGCACAGCAGGAGGGGGAAGCAGAATTCATGGATGGAGAGCCGCTTCCTGGGCTCAAAGTCATGACCATTAAAGATGAAACCCGTGATTCTGAATAAGGAAAGAGGATTTAGTCTGCCGGCCCAGGGATCTTGGCCGGCAAGGAGGCCTTCAAAGCCCATGGGAGTTCAGCTTATTTTCAGGAAGCAGCCCAAAAGTTTGAAGACCTACTAGAGGGTAAGATCCAGGTTAAATTTCTTGAAGAAGTTTAATAGGTAGGGATCTACTGAAGAAAGCTTAGATTTGTGGCTTAGTGTTGTAGGGTGAAACGGAAAGTTTTTGTATTTCTGCTGATGTGCTGAGGATGGAACCGGAGAGAGTTTCAGTTGAGCGGATAAATGATAAAGGGAGCGAAACTAAGGAATCTTAGGCTTCGCTCCTTTTTCACATAGAATTGTCTGAGCTGAGTGTTATGCTTTACTCAGAGTAAGTGATGCAAGATAGACTATCAAGCAGAAGGTCCGTGCTAATAAGTTATAATTTCAAGAATATTGTAAAAAGGAACAGTTGTTGGCAGGGATTAACAGAATAATGAAGAATTTAGGCTATAGAACGTGTTTGCAGTTATACGAGCTATTAGAAATAGGATGTCAGATTTTCTGCTCACGGGTGACCCACGTAATATAAAAGTCAGAAATCAATATGTTGAAGGACTACATAAAAAGAAAGCTGAAGTAGCGAACCAAATTGGCGCTAATAGTTGTCCCAAATGTGGTGGTGGGTTACTCGCGAGAAAGGGTAAATATGGAGAATCTAAAGGGTGTAACAATTATATAAAGTGTAGGTTTACAATTACCAGCTAGGTGATGAATCCTGATTTCGGTATAAGTGGAATCAATAGAGTATAAGTACTGATAATGACTAGCGAATTGAGAATCGGAGATTTAACAAAGTCCATATTAGAGATAAATCAATGTGTTACAATTTCCAAATCATTTGGAAGGAGTCTAATCGTATGAACGAAGATTTCAAATCTTTTGGGGAAACTGCAAAGGGGTTATCTAAGAATCCGCTTGGTATCATTGCACTTTTTATAGTACTTGTTTACGGGTTTGCATCACTTGTGACAGCATTTGCTGGCTCATTTTCAGCAAATGAAAAATTGCCGCTTATCTATTTTCTTGTTTTATTCCCGGTTTTAGTTCTTGGGGTATTTTCATGGCTTGTTAGTTGTCACTCAAATAAGTTATACAGTCCCGGTGACTATAAAAATGAGGAAAATTATATACGTATGCAGTTAAATGTTGCAACTTCATTAGCAGCTGCAACTGTAAAAAGCCCCGAAGGTAGTCTTCAAGATGGAGATATTGATAAGATTGCTGATGCAGCTGTTAGTATAGCCTCATATGGTAATTTGACGTCTTCAGGCTTTCGACAAAAACATATTTTATGGGTGGATGATAGACCTGAAAACAATGTACATGAACGGAAGGCGTTTGAAGCCGTAGGTTTATCTTTGTCACTTTCACTTTCTACGAATGAAGCACTAGATACTCTTAAACATTATCAGTTCGAAGCAATTATTTCTGATATGGGTCGAAAAGAAGGACCATTAGAGGGCTATGTTTTACTGGAAGAACTTCGAAAGCATGGGGACAATACTCCTTTCTTTATTTATGCTGGATCTAATCTTCAAGAGCACAAAAAAGAAGCATATCTCAAAGGAGCCCAAGGTAGTACAAACAATTCACAAGAATTATTTGTTTCAGTAACTGATGCTATTAAGAATAGGAAAGTTCGTTGGTGATTGAATTTAAGATCCTTCAAGGGTAATATTTCAAGTTGTTTAAGAGATGCTGGATTTTGGTAGCAAGTGGATTCCAATAAACCCACGTTAAAGCATTTCAGGTGATAAGTTTCCGACAAGTGAATCTTTTGTTAGAGAGAAATTCTATTAGCAGCATCTCAAAAATCGGCATTTGATTGGCTCCGTGAGCAAAAAGAAAATTATCAAAGTATGGATCCTTGGCAAAAGATGGCTTTCATTTATGGTATTTCTGGATTGGCAAAAGATGAGAAGAAATTCTTCATAAATAGGTTTAGTTTTCCAAGGACTTTTGAAAGCATTCTCTCGAAATGGGCTAAAAACTTATAACTTAATTAGGGTTCCACGTCCTGTCGCACTCCGGTTGCGGGGGGCCTCATCCCTCCTATAAACATGGATTTACGAATATAGGGAATTATTTTTGCTGGCAAATGAGCTTCCTATCCATAGGAATGAGCTGTTTGAGTGAATATGCGAACTTTACATATGGCTAATAACTAGAAGTTTGGAATAATAATAATTTTGCTATATGTAAGTAGGTTTTTATGAGCTGTTTACTGATAAATTATATAGCATGAATTTTTAATAAATGAAATTTTATGGAAGGAGACATATTATGAAACTCAATATAAAACTTGATGATAGTGTGAAAATTAAAAGTCCTATATATTCTTTTGTATTAAAGCAAAAAATCATAAGCGTAATTAACAAAATTGGGAGGGATAGATTCGATAAAGTTAAGTGGATTATTTTTGATGCAAAAAATCTAAATAAGAGAAAATTTTCTAGCTTATTAAACATCCCATCTGTCTATATAGTTCGTCAAGGGAAAGATTATGGGTTTTGTATTTATGAAGAATGCGAAATATGGATATCTACTGTGACTATACAAAGTTCAGGATTGTTTGAACAAAATATAAAAACATTAGTACCAGAATTAAACAATTCAGATTTTTTAGCTGATGTTATTATTGATGAACTAACACATATAATGACAGGTAAAGATCATGGAAGCAAAGAGTATGATATGCAGTTCAATGAATATCATAACAGATATTATAACAGGCTATAGTCAATTGCTGGCAAGATGAGACACTTAGAAAAGACGATTAATGTTCGCATTATCCATAAAATAAACTGAAAAATTTAAGGAGGTACATAATGCCAAGAGGTGATAAATACAGCGGACTTAAAAGGTATTTACAAAATTCAGCGGCACCTATTATTACCCTGTCTTTTAAGGACATTGAAAAAATCATTGGTAACGCTTTACCAAAATCGGCTTATGTTCACGCCGAGGCGTGGTGGTCAAATAATTACGATCATTCACAGGCAATAGCATGGATGGATGCAGGATATGAAACCGATTATGTAACAGATACTTACAAAGATGAAAGAATTACTTTTGTAAAACGCTAGAATATTAGGGTATGGGGTTAGAAGCATTTCTGGCACGGCAGCGACATAAACCCAATTTTGGAGGAAGAGAAATTGTTGGAAAATAATGTTGAGGCGCATAAGTTAGCTATAGAAATTATTTCCACGTTGGTGCATATCAAGGATACAATGGCTGAGATGATTCTAATACCTGCAGGGATACCACCCGAAGTATATAAGCTTCTTTTATATAAAAGAGATGAGGCAACTGGCAAGACTCTTTCAAAACGCAAAATTGCTCCGTTGATATTAGACAAGGTTGAGAACCAGCGCGATTACGGCAATTGCATAAGACGCATGATCGAAATCGCAGCACATTGGAGTAAATTTCATTTAGCTAATGATGAGTTTCAAGCTAGAGCAACTGTTCAAAAGGCGAGGGAGTTTTTAGGCACCATAGAACTTATGGAGTCCCGTGAACAAAAGCAAAGAGAATTGGCGCGAAATGAGGAACTCGCGAAAATGGAGAATGAGCGCTCAGAATCGCTTCGAAGGCAATTAGACCTATTGCTTATGATGTTTGACGAGTTGGCTTCAGGAAAGGATGAACAGCGAAGGGGTTATCTATTACAAGATCTGTTAAATAGGACTTTTGACATTTACGATATACCTGTCATGAGTAGTTTTACACGCAATAACGGCGGTGAACAGATTGATGGTGCGTTCAAATTAGATGGGTGGCATTACATTGTTGAATGTCGTTGGCGTAAAAAATTAAGTGATATTCGGGAGCTTGATGGTCTAAGCGGACAGGTTGGAAGGTCTGGAAAACAGACGATGGGAGTATTGCTTTCAATAAATGGATGGTCTACTAATGTCGTTCCTTTGCTTAAACAAAATCCGGATAAAAACATCTTTCTTGTGGACGGCTATGACTTAAGAATGGTACTTACTGGCGAAGTCGATCTAAAAGACATACTCATGGCCAAGATAGCTAAACTGAATTTACATGCTGAACCTTACCATTCGATAAAAGATTACGTTAAAGAATATGTAGGCTAAATCTAGGGTCGGTGTTTTCTGCGTAATTCACAATGTATTCTACCAAGTCGCCACAGTCTACACTGCTAGATCATGTCCGGGGGGAAGCTCTACATTACGCATCTAGTTGCCGACCATTCCCAGTTGGGGAATGGTGTCACGTCTTGGTAAAGAAGAACTGAGGTTTTTGGGGTGGATTGAATCTCTAGAATGAACTTGGTCAGACTGTCCGCCGATATGACGTTGAATAATCAGCGTCTTTTTATATTACTGAAAAACGCATGCAAAGCAGTCTTTGGAGTGATCTGAAAGCTAAAAATGCGTAAGCATCTGAGTATCCAGTTAGCAATAATCTACTATTTGTGGATATATCCAAATCGACATGAAAAGCAGTGAACTCGCCCAACTAACCACTCAGAGCAAAAGCCAAGAGCAACAGGTGAAAGACTATAAGTCGAAATACTTGGCCGAGCAGGAAAAAGTCACGTTAAAGCAAAGGGAGCTGGAGGTGGACTCCCTACGGAAGAGAAGAGTTCATAGTGGAGAATATTATATGGATAGAGAAACTCTCAAACAGGATGCTCAATCGAGGAGAGCTATACAACAAATTGTAACCTCCTGAATTATGCCAGCAAGCGGTTACTGATGTGGGACTGTAGCAGATCCTCGTGGAGCCGCGCAAGGCGCTCTCTTTGTACTCAACTGGTCAAGGAAGTCCCTTCTAAAGAAAAGGACTGTTTGATGTACATACCCCATGTAGGAAAGAATGACCCAACTGAAATAGTCTTCCTTGAAGGATAAAGAGTAAAGCCCATGGGAGTTCAGCTTATTTTCAGGAAGCAGTCCAAAAGTTTGAAGACCTACTAGAGAGTAAGATCTAGGTTAAATTTCTTGAAGAAGTTTAAGAGGTAGGGATCTAATGAAGAAACTTAGATTTGTGGTTTAGTGTTGTAGGTGAAACGGGATTGTGAATTTCTGCTGATGTGTCGAAGATAGAACTGGAGAGAGTTTCAGTTGAGCGGATAATTAATAAAGGGAGCGAAACTAAGGGAATGAATCTTAGGCTTCGCTCCTTTTTCACATAGAATTGTCTGAGCTGAGTGTTATGCTTTAAGCAGATAAGCTATGCAAGATAGGCTATCAAGCAGAAGGTCCGTGCTAATAAGGTATAATTTCAAGAATATTGTAAAAAGAAACAGTTGTTGGCAGGGTTTTACAGAATAATGAAGAATTTAGGCTATAGAGAGTGTTTGCAGTTACACGAGCTATTAGAAATAGGATGCCAAATTGGGTAGTGAGCTTTATGATTATCGCAAAACCCATGATCACCTTCTTAAAGTTACTTACTAATAATCCTCTTACTTTTCGGTGTCTTTGGTGGTGTAATAACGTCCTTCCCATCAAAGCGCTGATAGGATTTAGAAATGGATATCGTACGTTTCTCGAAATCGATATCCTTTGTTGTGAGGGCAAGAAGCTCACCAATACGCATTCCCGTCCTGTACAACGTCATAATTGCCAGGTAGGATTGCTTCTTATCCATCTCACAATCAATAAACCGCATAAACTCTAGCTTAGTCCAAAACTTCTTTCGGACATCAAAAGCTGCCTAAAGACATAATCGAACAAATAGTAAAACGCCTTGACCGTGAGATAAATAGCCTCATACGTGAAGGTGTAACAGATTTTATTTCCGGCGGAGCGTTGGGCTTCGACCAGATTGCCGCTTCGCTGATTATTGCGAAGAAAGAGATGGGAAGGAAAATTCACTTGATTTTTGCCCTACCCTGCACTGCAAGGATCAGGACAAACTCTGGAATGATGAGAAAAAGAGGCTCTACCGCGCTTTGCTTGCAGAAGCCGACGAGATCGTCTATGTCTCGGAAGAATACACCGATGGATGCATGAAAAAACGCAATCAATACATGGTAGACCGTTCATCCTATTGCATCTGTGCGCTCTTGCACCCGCTTGGCAGAATTGACCAAACGGCGAAATATGCAAAGCAGACGGGATCAAGGATTATCAATGTCGCAGAGTAATGTCTTTGCCTTCTAGTTCAACTTATTTTCTTATAAAATTGTAAAAAATGTCCACATGTGCTATGTCATGTGCTATAATACCTGCGTGAGGTGATGGCATGAAAGAATATGATAAAGTGTTTAGTCAAATTAGAGAATACTTTATAGGATTAGGATATAATGAAACGATGTTTGAGAGTGAAACGTCGTCATATAATCAGTTTTCTAATACTTCAAGAGTGGATTTTGTTGTTAAGCAATCAAATAAACCTTATATTGTTGTCGAAGCAAAGCTTGCAAATTCTTTCGCAAATTTAAATAGTGAGGATTTGAAATATGATCCATCCGTAAGGCAGGTTCAAACATTTGCTATGCACTCTGGCGCCGATTATTATGTTATTACGAACGGCAGCGAATTTCTGTGGTTTGAAACTAGCGAAGATGGACGTCCTAAAAAAATTGAGCCTGTATTTTATAAAAGCGGGAATTCAGATAATGTTCTTGGAGCCACAATAGGTGAAGCACTAAATATTTGTAGAGAATTATTAAAATCAGATTCCATGACAGCTGATTTTATGTATGAACTTATATTAATTCTGTTGGCACGCTTTGCTGTTAGGAATCAGGTTTCAACTCAAAATATTTCGTATGAAATTAATAATATTTTAGAAAACCACTATTCTTTCGATGTAAGTTTATTATCTCGAGCAAATCGAAAAATATTGGAACATTGCTGGTTTGTCTTGTCAGAGTGCAGACCTGAAAATGCAGATAAAAAACAGCTTATTAGTACACTGAGATTACTTGCGCAAAAGAGTAAAAACAATTACAACTTAAAATTGAACGAAAAGTTGTCAGAATTTCTTTTTAAACTCGCAAAGGTTAGCGACACACAAGTGATTTTGGATCCGGTTGCTAATTTAGGCGAAATTTCTTTTTCCACAGCTATAAAAAGAAATCATAACCATGTCTATTCATATTGTCAATCAATAGAGCAATATGCGTTTTTAGCTTTGCTTAATAAGATTATGTATAATGATACTCGTAATACCAGTTTGATTTCTATTAAAGATTTTATACTTAAATCAACTGAGAGATTTGATTATTTAAAACCTGACGTAATTATCTCGGCATTCCCTTTTGGCAACCGTTTTAACAATCTGACAGAATTACGTTATAGAATGCCGATTGATATAAGTAATATCGAAGATTATATGCTTTTCGCATCATTGGAGGCACTAAAGGAAAATGGGCGATTAGTAGCGATTGTCCCGGATAGCATGTTATTTGCGGGTGGTAAACGAAAGCAACTAAGGAGATATATTATCGAACGATATAACTTAAGAAGTGTAATCGCTTTACCTGTTGGAGCGATATCAAACAGCAATGCTAAAGTAAGTATTATAGTAATTGATAAAACAAGAACTGTTAATGGTAGTGTGTTTTTTGGTGTAGTTAATAATGCTAACTTTGCTGAAAAAAGACTATTTATCGATGAAAATGATAATCCGTTTGGGCTGTTGAAAGCATATGAAGATTATCTGTGCCACAGTTTTATTGAAAGAAATGACTGGTGGAAATCTTTTTTAGTTAGCCCAGATGTTGAAAATATAAGGGCTGAAACATTTTTGTCTATTAACGACTCAAAAATAGAAAGCCAATACCCTTTATATTCAATTAAAGATGTTTGCTTGTCTGTTAAGCGTGGTACATCAATCAAAAACGATGACAACGGAACGATTCCATTTTTAGGTCCTGCAACTATAAGAGCAAATAAAGTCGACGAAACAAAATCATCATTTACAACTGATGAAAACATTAAAAAATCTGTTTTATATGTACTAAAAGGAACTGTTGTTGTTAACAATATCAGCTCCTATCTTGGTGCTGCCGCAATTATTGAAAGTGATAAACCAATAGCTATAAATCAACATTTAATTGCATTAACACCCAATACAGAAACAGTATTACCAAAGTATTTAGCTATTGCACTTAACAACAAAGATGTAAATAGTAATATTTTGAGAGCGGCTACTGGAGTGGCTATTCCCTCCATAACTCTTGAAAATTTAAAAGAAATACAAATACCTGTACCGGATTTAACAACACAGCAAAAAATAATAGATTCTGTAAATGAAATTCAAGATGAGCTTGCAATTCTTGAAGAAACGAAAAGTGCACTTGAGAATAAACTAACTTCCATTATTAACAGCTTGGATTTAGAGGAGGTGTAACAATGAGCTTGTTATTTATACCTCGCAAAGAAAGTGTTCTAAGCGTTTATGATGAAATAGTTAAAGTGTATAGAGGTAAGGAACATTATCTTTTCAATGTTCTTTGCTCTATTGTTCCAACGTTCTCGAGGCCAGACGACAGCCGAGATTATAGTAGTGCACTTAATACTTTTAAAGGTAACTTGAACTTTACAAGTATAGTTGGGCTTTCACGTTTACTTAAAATAATCGAAGAACTAGTAACTATTACCTATGACGATGGTGATTCATTTATTTTAGAAAGTTTAGTACCAAAGTTACGCTTCATCACTAATGATTCTGCTACAGAGATTGTATTTAATGAAAAAAGACATTATGCTGCTGAGTGGAGTGTTCCTGTTAGCTCGTTCGGACAAGATGAGCAGCAAATAATTCAGTTAGATTTATTTGATTGCGAACAGAATGAAATTGTACCAAGCTATATCGTAGAATACGTTAAAGGAGCTGTATTGCTCTATTCGCAGGGCTTGTTAAAAGGCGCTTGTGCTTTAATGACAATAGCAATGGAAGCGACTTTGCGTGACATTCTAGCTACAAGGGGATATAGCTATGTGACAGGCACTAGTTCGGATGATCAATATGCATTTGCTAACGCTGTTGTCGATGTTAATGCTGAAAGAGATAAATTTACAATATCATTTGCAGAAGGTAATATTAAAAGCATTACAGAATACTGTACTGCAATCACTGCCAGTCAGAATATTCGAATAAAAAGAAAAAAATATGGACATGATGGCAAATTTGAGTTAAGCATTAGAAATTGCGACGGACTCATCGATTATTTTTCTTCAAGCGAAGTTGCCACCCCAGGACAAAAGACAATTAGCGGGTTAGGTGCAGCACTTGATATTGCGAGAAACAGAGAGAGAATAATCGAAGTTACTCTATTGCCACAAGACATGGATATTATATTTACTGGAATAAGAAACAACTTGATTCATTTAAGTGGTGTAGGCTTAAGCGCAGCCCAAATTCAAGATCAAACACTAGTTGATTTTGTTAGCGACAGAAACAAGGTGTTTGATTTAATTAACTTTGTACCACAGTTTATCAATGAAAAATACAGGCAAATTGTTTAGATTCGGATTAAGAGTTTAAAATTTAAAAACTTCGATTTAGCACAAGGGAGACACAAAGGGACGGTTCTTAAAGGGCGCAATCGGAAGTTTTGCGCGTGAAAAATCCCAACAACCGAGTATATCGGGTGTTGGGATATGATCAAGACTACTTCATAATCGAACTGCAAAATTTTTGATTGCCCCAGAAGAATGAAGTCGCGGGTGAAATACACTATGGAAAAGCAATCTTTTTCACCATATTTCGACACATTCTCCCTATCACTATGTAAACTTATGTGATTATACTAACTCACATGGAGCATGTTGTAAAGAAGCCATCGCGTAGCGATTTCGTTCTTCTTCTGTGTCAAGATCAAATTGACCGGGTTTCTGCTTTTTGAATAAAAAGCAGAGCCTCGCCATCCGCTGTCCATCTGTGTATGTTGTCATTAGACGAATAATGAAAGGACAGGCGGTATGGATAATCCGGCCACCAAACGCACGCCGCTAGTCATTGCGGCTGAAATCAATATGATAACCTGCCAAACCAAAAAAATCCTGCTTACCAGCGCCATTGAAATCGACCGTCGTTTACAGGAGGCCAAAGCTCTGATCAAACACGGGGAATGGGGTAAGTGGCTGGAAGAGTCTGTGAGCTACTCCCAGAAAACTGCTGAAAGGCTGGTAAAGCTCTACGAAGTATACGGACCTAACTTCCTTGACGGATCCGGCAGGTCAAAATCGACACTGGTGTCGAATTTGACTTACTCTAAAACTATTTTCACATGACCCCATTCTAGCCCAAAAGTGCTTTGTTGAATTTTTAAAGGAAGCAAATAATATTAGAATTAAGACAAAGATCGGACCTATCGGTCAGAGAAATTGTATGATGTTTTGGATGAGGGAATGAGAAAAGACCCCTGATTATCAGGGATCTTAATTGATAAAACAAAAAGGGCTATAGCAGGCTCCGAGTTAAAGTTAAAAACTTTTTCTCCATGAAATTAATCATGCGTCTTTCGACGTTGCCCCTCAATCCCTCTCTGTCATATATACTATTCCCAGACATGATATGTGTCAATACTTTTTTCAAGTTTCAGGGCATAATTTTTATTCCAAATCTATCTTCTTTTCCTTCAATACCACCATTATATCTTAATCGTCTGGTATTATCATATATATCATATTTATGTCTTTTAAGACCATTAGCTTTTCTAGCAAAGTCATTCGGAACAAAATCAGCTAGTTGCATTCCATGAATATTCTGAGATTTTGTAGGAAAAGAAATATCTTTTAAATATCTTTGCATAGAATATGAATTCACAAACATAGAACCCATAGCTTTAATAAGATTAAATCTCATTCTAATTTCTTTATCATTAGGTTCTTCTAGTGATTCATAAAAGATAGAGCTAACTCCATTATTTCTATGTAGAAAATGACAGTAGTTTTCCAGCACCATTTGCATCCCAATTAAGTATTTATCCGTTATTATATCTGAGTGAAAGAATTGATCTAAGTTATCCATTATAATACAACACCCAATGATGGATATTAGATTTAATTGGAATATTTTGTTCAACTCAGTATAAAATAATCTGCAATTTAAATTCTTTTTAAATCTAAGAAATTCTGGAGAAACCCTTTTCCCATTATTTGCTTCTCGAATTTCTTTCTGGTGAATTCTAACAGATAATGGATCTGATAAGTCATTCCAAATTAATCTCTTCAGATTATTCAATTCAGAAATAATAATAGGGTAGTCTACGTCTTTAATTATTATCCCCGCTATGCAAAAAACTTTACTTGAATTATTTATATGAGTTTCACTTTCATCTAGAAAAAGCAGATATTCATCAGACAAAGTCATTCTCCCCCAATCTATCATACAATTTCGACAGAATAGAGGGAATCCCTTCAACAAAATGGAAATATTATATATCGTTGCTTCAGAATCTGTTGAAGGGATTGATGTGCAGCGCCGACCCAGTCCCGAATTGGGGAAGGCCGAGGCTTTGTGGGAAGAAACGGTTAAATGTACCCCTTTAAATGAACCAACGATGGCTTTGGTGTCGTCTGGATTTTTAGTGTTCCTTTTTTTATGCATAGTAGATCTTCAATTTCAGGGGGATGGAGAATGACTCCTTTGGTTTTCAATAAGTTTAGAAATCTATTTACAGATAGTTCTTACTCTTTTAGCAATAACTCAACCGCACCTATACCTTTCCTGTAGAAAACCACCTAGTCTTCAAAGGAGGAAACGGACCTGAAACCCATCGTCTTTATCGATACCGAAATTGAACCGAAAAGTGGAAAGATACTTGATATCGGCGGTATCAAGGGCGATGGCAGTTCATTTCACTCCCGTTCGATGGTTGACTTCGCTAAGTTTCTCTATGGTTCGGAGTATGTTTGCGGCCACAATATCTTCAATCATGATTTGAAATACCTTCGCAATGCCCTTATTTATGCTGGTCTGGATGAGACCCATGTGATTGATACGTTATATCTTTCGCCGCTTCTTTTCCCAGCCAAACCGTATCATAAGCTGCTCAAGGACGATAAGCTGCAAACAGAAGACACCAACAATCCGCTGAATGATTCCATCAAAGCCAAAGACCTTTTCTTTGATGAGATAGCAGCTTTTCAGCAGGCCGATGCTGGTTCAAAGCAGATCTATTATCAGCTTTTTAGAGACCGGAAGGAGTTTTCCTCCTTTTTTCATTTCCTCGGCTATCAAGCAGATAAGAGCAATAGTAATAGTTATAGTTATAGCAATAGCAATCTCAATAGCAATCTCGAACAAGTAATTCGTGAAAAGTTTCATTCCCAAATCTGTGAATCCAGTGATCTGGCCAGGATAATCCTAGACTATCCCATCGAACTGGCCTACTGCCTGGCCTTAATCAATACGGATAACCGCTATTCCATTACACCGCCCTGGGTTTTGAAGAACTATCCGGCTGTAGAGCGGATCATGTTTTTATTAAGAAGCAGCCCCTGCCTGACAGGGTGTACGTATTGCGATCAGGCGCTGGACGTTCATCAAGGGCTGAAACGTTTCTTCGGCTTTGCTGATTACCGAACCTATGCCGGGGAACCTTTACAGGAAAATGCCGTTCAAGCTGCCGTTGACAACAAATCTCTGTTGGCCATCTTTCCGACCGGTGGCGGGAAGTCGATTACCTTTCAAGTGCCAGCCCTAATGAGTGGGATCAACACCAAGGGGCTGACCGTGGTCATTTCCCCTTTGCAGTCCTTGATGAAAGACCAGGTGGATAATCTGGAAAAAATGAATATCACAGATGCTGTGACGATTAATGGCTTGCTGGACCCCATCGAAAGAGCCAAAGCTTTGGAGCGAGTAGAAAACGGTTCAGCCTCGATTCTGTATATTTCGCCGGAATCCTTGCGTTCCAAGACCATTGAACGGTTGCTGTTAGGAAGAAATGTCATCCGCTTCGTGATCGATGAAGCCCATTGTTTTTCATCCTGGGGTCAGGATTTCCGGGTGGACTATTTATATATTGGGGACTTCATCAAAAGCTTTCAGGAAAACAAAAGTCTTGCGGAGGGGATTCCGGTTTCTTGTTTCACGGCGACTGCCAAGCAGAAGGTGATCGAAGATATCAGGGCTTATTTCAAGGAAAAGTTATCTCTGACTTTGGAAGTCTTTAGTTCCAGTGCCTCCAGAACCAATCTTCATTATGAGGTGTTCGAAAAGCATGATGAGGAGGACAAGTACAACACCCTGAGGAATATGATCGAAGAAAAGAATTGTCCGACGATCATTTATGTGTCACGTACCCGTAAAGCGGAAGTCTTGGCGCAACGATTAAGCCAAGACGGTTATCAGGCCAGAGCTTACCATGGTCAGATGGACAAGCAGGAAAAAACCGAAAATCAAGATCTCTTTATGCGCGGAGAGATTCAGATCTTGGTAGCCACCTCTGCTTTTGGCATGGGGGTGGATAAGAAAGATGTTGGCTTGGTCATTCACTACGACATCTCCGATTCCCTGGAGAATTACGTTCAGGAAGCAGGCAGAGCAGGACGGGACGAATCGATTTCAGCCGCCTGTTGTGTGCTGTTTAATGACGATGACCTGAGTAAGCATTTTGTGATGTTGAATCAGACCAAGCTGAGTATCCAGGAAATCCAGCAGGTCTGGAAGGCTGTCAAAGATATCACCAGATCACGGGCCAAGGCCTCTCAATCCACTTTAGAGATTGCCCGTAAGGCCGGTTGGGATGATAATATCATGGACATTGGCACCCGAGTGACCACGGCGATAGCGGCCCTGGAAAACGCAGGCTATCTGAAACGGACTCAAAATAGCCCGAGGCTCTATGCCAATGGCATTTTGGTCAAAAATGCCGAAGAGGCCATCCAGAAGATTACCAGTTCCCGTCGTTTTAGTGATAAGCAAAAGGAACAGGCCACGAGGATCATTAAGAAACTGATCTCCAGTAAAAGCAAAGGACGCTCCGATGATGAAGTGGCGGAAGCCAGAATCGATTATATCTCCGATCAGTTGGGCATTGTGAAAGAGGAAGTCATTCAGATTGTCAGTCTTTTGCGGGATGAAAAGATTTTAGCAGATTCCAAAGACCTCAATGCCTTTATCAAGAAAAAGGATAGCAAGAAGAATTCCTTGAGTATCCTGAAGACCTATGGGCAAATCGAAAAATTCCTCCTCACCGTGATCAGCGATGAAGAAAAAATCATTCACCTCAAGGAGCTGAATGAGCAGGCTGAAGCCTCGGCCTGTGAAGATGTCTCGCCCAATAAGCTTAAAACCATTCTGAATCTTTGGGCGATCAAAAACTGGATCAAACGACAGACGACACCCCATTCCAAAAATCATCTGGCCGTGCTGGCGCTGTTTGATTCCGAAACCTTGACAGCCAAGCTGGAAAAACGATATGATATTGCCCAATTCATTTTGACTGAGCTTTATGATCTTAGTAAAGCAGACTCAGATACGGAGGAAAGCAGTCAGGAGGAAGTGCCGGTTGCTTTTTCTGTTTTGGAATTGAAAGATAACTATGCTAATCGATCGATCCATCCTCTTTCGGAGCAGCGCGACGACGGAAGAGATCGAGGATGCTCTGTTCTATCTTTCCAGAATCGAAGCCTTGAAGATCGAGGGCGGCTTTATGGTAGTGTATAATGCGCTGACGATTGAGCGGCTGGAGAAGGACAACAAAAAGCGTTACAAATTAGAGGATTACTCGAGGCTGGAAGAGTATTACCAGCAGAAAGTCCAGCAAATCCACATTGTCGGAGAATATGCCCGGAAAATGATCAGGAATTATCGAGAGGCCCTGCAATTTGTGGATGATTATTTTAAGCTGAATTACACGTCATTTCTGCAAAGATATTTTCCGGGCAGCCGTCAGGACGAAATTAAACGCAACATTACTCCCTCCAAGTTCAAACAGCTGTTTGGCGAATTATCCCCGACCCAACTAAACATCATCAAGGATAAAACATCGAAAACCATAGTCGTCGCCGCCGGACCGGGAAGCGGTAAGACGCAGATTCTGGTGCATAAGCTGGCGTCCCTGCTCTTAATGGAAGATGTCAAGCATGAGCAATTGCTGATGGTGACCTTTTCCAGGTCGGCTGCCACGGAATTCAAAAAGCGTTTGTTAACCTTGATCGGCAATGCTGCCCACTTCATCGAGATTAAAACCTTTCATTCCTACTGCTTTGACTTATTGGGCAGAGTGGGATCCCTGGAAAAGTCAGGGGATATCCTTCAGGAAACGATTAAGCGGATTAAGAACGGGCAAGTTGAACCGGGCAGGATTACAAAAACGGTCTTGGTGATTGATGAAGCGCAGGATATGGATGGTCAGGAGTTTGCCTTGGTCAAGGCTTTAATGGAACAGAACGAGGGGATGCGGGTCATTGCCGTGGGGGATGATGACCAAAATATTTTTGAATTCAGGGGCTCAAGTTCCAAATATATGGCAGACCTGCTTGCGGGACCCGATGCCGTGCTGGTGGAACTGGTTGAAAACTACCGGAGCAAGCGCAATCTCGTCGATTATACGAACCAGTTTTTAAGGCGCATTCCGAACCGCTTGAAGCAGACGCCCATTATGGCTGTCCAGAGTGACAATGGCCAGCTTAAACGGGTCCGCTATCGAAGCCGTCATTTGATCACTCCCTTAGTCCAGGATATCCTCGCCGAAGGGCTGATCGGAAGCACCTGTGTTTTGACGAAGAGGAATGAGGAAGCTTTACAGATTGCCGGATTGCTCATCAAGAACGGCAGGCAGGCCAAGCTGATCCAGTCCAATGAAGGCTTTAGTCTCTATAACCTTTTGGAAATCCGCTATTTTCTGAGCCGCCTCAATTTGGCAGAGGATGTCTATATCATCCAGGATGAGCTTTGGGAAAATGCTAAGCGGAAATTGGCAGGACGGTTTGGCAGCAGCTTGAATTTAGAGAGTTGTCTTAATCTGATCCAAGAGTTTGAGGCGGCGAATCCGAAGTATAAATATAAAACGGACCTGGAGATCTTTATCCGCGAGTCTGCGCTGGAAGATTTCATCGGCGAAAATAGGGAAACGATCTTTGTCTCGACCATTCACAAGGCCAAAGGCCGGGAGTTTGACAATGTCTTTCTGATGCTGGACCAATTTAATCCTGGAACGAACGAGGACAAACGTCAGCTTTATGTTGGGATGACCAGGGCAAAACAGAATCTTACCCTTTACGATAACGGGACCTATCTGGATTCCATTAAAGCCGAGGGGATGCAAGTGGTTGTTGATCCCCAAACATATCTTCCACCCCAAGAATTGGTCATGCAATTATCCCATCGGGATGTTCAGTTGAATTTTCTTCTTTACTATCCGCATTTGATTAAGGAGCTGAATAGTGGGGAGTTCCTTTCAGTTGACGGGAATGGCTGCCGTAATTCCAAGGGACAAGTAGTTGTCAAATTCTCCAAACAATTTTTAACCCAAATCGAGGCGATGAGGCAAAAGCATTATGTACTGAAGACAGCGAAAATAAGATTCATTGTCTATTGGAAGAAAGAAAACACAGAGCGCGAGGTTAGAATTGTTTTACCGGAGCTTTACTTTGAAAAAATATTGCCATAACCTTCTTACTTAAGTTGCGATATCTCTTTTCAAAAAAACATACCAAGAGATGAGATTGAAGACTATTAAATGATCCTTATGTCCGCGAGAAAGAACTCTACGCTGTTGATTTTGACCAACTGGCCGTCTTGAGGATTATCAAGCGCATGGTGAAGAATCTAAGCTCAGCTGATGATATAAATACCGCCTGTAAATCAGACTTTAATACCACTGTTGCCTTGTACAAGAAGAAATCCAGCGATATCCAGATGGGTATGTTGTCTCGCTATAATGGCTATTACAGTTCGTGGGTAAATAGAAATTATGCCAGCGATTGGAATCGCTTTGTCCTGCAACTCTCTGCCACCAACAAAGAAGAAGCGAGCCGATATCTGTTCAACGATAAGATGCAGTGGGTGGATATAGCCGTTTAGTCCGTGCTTCCGTCCAAGTGGTGCAGGCAGTGGGTTAGCAGAAGTACTGCGAAAATGTTGTGATTTTTTCAATTCCTATTATCAAGTGACTAACACACTTATGTATAATAAAATACTTGAACATATATAAGGCAGTAAACTTATGAATGAAAATCAGGTGGGTGTAATACTTGAAGAAGTTCGGGATATGTTCAAAACCTCAATTAGATTTACAAATAATTAAGTCATTCGTTATTGCTGCTGATAATAGTTTTAACGACTTTGAGAGCAGAATTAGGGCTTCAGAGAAAAAAACTGCAAATCTATAAATATAAGATAAAGCACCCGCGCAATTCGCAGGTGTTTTTTAGTTGCCTCGCAGTGTTTTCAATTTTTCTACCTTCGTGTATTAAATAATTTACAACACCATGCCACCATCAATCCAAGCCCTGCCATTAATGTGCATAAACGGCCACGGTACTGCTCCACTCGCAGACACCGCGTCGATGAGAGAAATGCCTGATATTTCATTGAAAACATGTAATTTTCCGGTATCAGCGTCAATGGCTGTCACCTGTAACTTCAGAGGCCAATCTTTCGTGACAAGTCTACCTTCGACCGCTGTACGCCGTTGCGCGATCGGCACTGGCTTAACTGTATGAACTGCTTTTCAATAAGCAGGGGCTTTTGGTTAAGCTGTCGCAGGGTCTAGAACTTCCAGAGGCTATTGAAGAAATTGTTACAACAACCCAACAAAACCTTCGCAAGGGACATTTATTCTATGAGTATTATGCTCCACTTCTTTATCTTAAGTTAAAATGCGCGGCAAGGGACTGGTACTTCCCGCAATTTGTCGAACCCATTATGAACACCGGCTTCAGTGCTGTCTATATCGGATCGTTAAATATCTCAGAGTCAGCCATGACGAGAAGGTACCTTGGAGTGCGTTATTCCCTGTGAGTATCAGGGCGGCAAATTGGACGATAGCGCAGCGTGACAGGTACTTTTCTATTGCAGAACGATGTGATAAGGAAACTCTATTGCAGCGTCATTACAGTATGGATATTATCAGAAAGAAAAAGGAATACATGGAAAGCCCATGGGAGTTCAGCTTATTTTTAGGAAGCAGCCCAAAAGTTTGAAGACCTACTAGAGGGTAAGATCCAGGTTAAATTTCTTGAAGAAGTTTAATAGGCTGGGATCTACTAAAGAAACTTAGATTTGTGGCTTAGTGCTGTAGGGTGAAACGGAAAGATTGTGTATTTCAGCTGATGTGCTGAAGATAGAACTGGAAGAGTTTCAGTTGAACGGATAATAAATAAGGGAGCGAAACTAAGGGAATCTTAGGCTTCGCTCCCTTTTCACATAGAATTGTCTGAGCTGAGGGTTATGCTTACGCAGAGTAAGCTAGGCAAGATAGGCTATCAAGCTGGAGGTCAGTGCTAATAGGGTAAAATATAAATAATTTTGCAAAAAAGAACAGTTGTTGGCAGGGTTTTACAGAATAATGAAGAATTTAGGCTATAGAAAGTGTTTGCAGTTATACGAGCTATTAGAAATAGGATGCCAGATTTTCCGCTCATGGGTGGCCCATGTAATAAAAATGTCAGAACTCAGCATATCGAAGGAATACATAAAAGAAAAACAGAAGTAGCGTACCAAATTGGCGCAAATAGTTGTCTCATATGATGTGGGGAGTTAATCACGAGAAAGGGTAGATTTGGAGATTTTAAAGGGTGTTACAATTATCCGAAGTGTAAGTTTACAATTACCAACTAGGCAATGAAGCTTTCGGTAAAAGTGGAGTCAATAGAGTATAAGTTAAGTATTGATAATGTCTATACTGTGAAGTTGAGATATCAATTAAAAAGGACATTAGAGAGTGTAAACTTTTGGCCTGGTACACTAAAGCAGTTGTTTGCAAAGTTGATTTACATGTAATTTCCCCTTCAATATATTAAGAGATCGAGCATTCTGATGCATAATCTTATTATAAATAAAGGAATACTTGTTATTTTGCTGAAATATCGACTGTAGTGCTACCCGAGCTACAACCTTTAATTGTTAATGGTAACAACCAGTTCTCGGATAGGGAGTATTACCGACATGTGTCGTATACACCCTATGGAATTGGAGGGATCTGCGACACGTGTCGGTAATACATCGTTATCTGTCATTCGCATATCGGAGCGGTTTTATAGTGCTTTGACTTAATTGAGAAAGAAACTTTGACAGGGATCAGAAGATAGAAGGAGGCAGAAATTTGTTCAATGTTATTTCAATTGGTGCAATCATAGTGATAATGACAGTTTCTAAATCATATCAAGAAGATGCCAAATGGGCTTTGTTAATACTCATACCCATAATTCTGATAAAAACCATCTATACACTATATAGATATAATAAGATGGGAAAACAGTTTATTAAGCTAAAGAAGACATCAATCGAAAATTCAATAGTAAGCACCTTTGTTATGTTTTTAGTGGTCCTTACTATCATTGCTATAACTGATTTATTGAGTAAAAGCCATAGAATTTGGATTCCCTTTCTTATTTATTTAGCATTATACACTTTATCTGAACAATATTTAAAAAAACACTTGTTAAAGTGTCTTATGGATAAAGGTATTTGCATTAATAACCGTCTTATAGGGTGGACCAAGGTTCATTCATACAAATGGGTCGTTCCTCAAAAAAAGATAGATTTCGCAAGTGCGGAAATCAGCTATTCAAGATACTACTTTAAACATTTAATTTTCATGACTGTTTTAGACGAACAAAAGGAAGAGGTCGACCAAATTCTCGAAAAGATGATCAGAGCGTAACGAAGCCTGCGAACGACAGATAACAGCGTATTACCAAAATCTGAGAATATATGAATGTAATAACCAGACTTCGGTAATACGCGGGACGTTATACGAAACCGTACGCGAAGGGCCGCGCGTCCATGCGCGGGAAAAAACGTATATAATAATTGTTAAGCTAGCTTGACATTTTTGCGTTTAGTGATTATAGTTGCATTGTAAAGCATACTTTACGTTAGACGCGAAAAGGAGTTTAATATTGGAAAACAAGGTAAGGGATCTGAGAGATCAATTTGACTTGACTCAACAAGATTTAGCAGAAAAAGTCGGAGTGTCAAGACAAACTATTATTTCATTGGAAAATGGAAAATATAATCCATCAATTTTCCTCGCTTATAAGATTTCAAAAGTTTTTAATTTGTCAATTGAAACAGTCTTTATTTTTTCAAAGGAGGATTATAATGGAAAAGAAAACTGACTCAACATTCATTGGCGTTGGAGTAGGATCAATATTTTTCTTTGGCATGGGAATTTGGGACTTTGTGAGTAATAAGAATGGTTATGGTTATGGTTATGGTTATTTGATCGATTTTGCAATAGGGGGATTGTTTCTTGCATTCCTGCTATATTTACTAAGAAAAACAAAAAATAGTAGAAATGAAAGATTCGAGGATGAAAGAAAAATACTATTAAGTGAAAAATCTTCGTGTATGAGTTTTAATGTATTGTTTATCGTGTTTGCAATTATGCAAATTACATTTAAATGGAATACAATTGTAGTAGACTCATCGTTGCTACTATTAATGATTTCGATGATAGCATTACTAATTAAATTTAGTACATACTTAATCTGCAGATATAAATACTAGTTTTCTAGTTCTGAGTAACATGGTACTTTATGTATTGTTCTTATGGTCTCACGGGGGTTATTCAAGGGGCCGCCGTCCATGGCGGCCTCTGAATTTGGGGGCGTACGGCTTCGTATAACAGCGTATTCCCAAAATCTGAGAGAATATGCAGGTAGTAACCCGATGTCGCAAACCCTCGGGACGTTATTGGAAATGTCCATATCGGAGAAAGATTTTCACCCTTCGGTTCTATGTATGTTGTTTTCTGAGGTTAAATGGCAAAAGACCTCTACGTGAGAGGTCTTACATATTTTTAAAGAAAAATTCTGTATACATTTCTTGAATTTTCAATAGATCATTGAAATTGGCTCTACCAATAAAGTGAATAAAATTTGAAAACTTTAGAGGAACTGTCTTTGATACTCTCGCTGTTGACGGATGCCTAAGATTTGCTTCTTTCCAATACTGAATAGGGGTATCATATCGATCAAAAGCTCTCGGATCATGTTTAGTGACTTTGGTTGAAAGAATTTGACCCGAATCAACATTCAAAACTATTACTGGTCTGGGTAGAAATTGATTAGGATTTTCTTCAAAGGGGAAATTTACTAGCCATATTTCGCCTTCAGTAATCACTTTTGCTGCTTTAACTCCTTATAGAGTTCGTCCCACTCATGTTCTTGTCGCCAGGGATCATCTTTTGTTATTACATATTCGCCATCAGAATTCTTCGGCCAGTTTACATCAGACAATTCTTGGATTTTGTCACGATGTTGAGTAACAAAATCAGAAAATGAAGGTTTTTGAGTTTTCTTCAGGGGAAGAGACATTTCATTTTCCTCCTTATTAACCTTATCCTTTTCTTCCTTGTCCATATCATATCACTCCCTAAACAGTAGTTCAATATGTAGTATTCCCATATTTTGCAATTTAGAAGGAATAGATAAGAAATTGTAGAACTAAGTACATAAAGTCTGTGAACGTTGTTCTTTGAAGTGTGGACACTTCCGATATAGTATTCCCAACACTTCGCCAAGATGAATGTGGTTGGGACGCGTCGATAATATTCAGGACGTTATATAAAATGCCCTGCAAAATCGCGCCATCTATGGCGCGGGTTCTGATTGTCTAAAGAAAACCACCTGCTATGCAGGTGGTTCCAAAAAGCTTTAGCTATGAGTAGAAAAAACTACCTACCTTTGTAAAATAGTGAAGTTTCGTCAGCTGCACTATGACAAAGGCGGTAGAATCCAATTGGTACAGAAAGTTTAGCACATACGTAATGGAATTGTAAATATCACATAGTATTTGCACCGTAATATCGATGACAGATAATTTATGGAAAGATCATGGAAATAGGGAAAGTAATAAGGACATTGTGTGGTTAAAGAAGGTAGAAATTATGAAGCCAACGCATGTCCAGACCACATTCATACCCCTTTAGGGGTATTACGGGGAAGAGTGCGAATGGCGGAACTTTCAGCGAGCCTTGAGGCTCAGCTTGTACCCAGCCCTTATAGGGCTAGAGCAAACCACCCGCTGAGCTGGTGGTCCTGATAATATTTGATTATAGGGTTGGTGATTGAATGGATTACTCATAAGAACCAATTAACGGATTTTGATAAGGTTAAAAACATTGGATTAGATGTTTATGAGGCTGAACTGAACATCAAAGTTGAATTACTGAAAGGCTTGTTAATGAATTATGATGATGGGCGACGAAAGAGCTTTTTTTGTATCGCTGTTAATCTGTTAGACTTACAAGACTTAAAGAGTGTTATTGAGCAAACTGAAGATGAAATGAAACCCGATGATACATTAAAAGAAAAGTCCACAACAGCAGTTCGTCTATTTCAAACTATGGCAGAGAAGCGAGATATTTTATTACAACTGCGTAAAAAGCCCAAGTCAAAGCAAACATAAAGTATTTCATAAATGTGCTTCAATTCAAAGTTCATTATCTCCGCATAATCTCAAGCATGCCATATTTACAGCGAAACTGGTTCCCTGTGATTGAGCCAACTGCTTCCTCAACTACTTCTTCCGGCGGCACAAGTTTGATTGAAGTTGGAGCCACTACAAAATTGGCCCCGGTCCAAACAATAACCATCTCTTCTGTAGAGGCCTCCCCGAAACAGAGTTTTCCTTTCGAAATCGAGAGCTGAGAGGGATCGACTTCAAGCAACTGCTGGTTGGACTTAGAATAAAAGTCATAGATAGTTTCCATCGTGATTCCTAATACTTCTAACAATTTATGAGAAAAGCGGGTAACGAGAGGATTTACACCTGCCACCGAAAGAAATTCATCCGTGGGAAAAAGTGAATGAGAATCTATTGCTGCTACAGATACATCGGGCTCCAAGGGAGTTACCGTGATATTTCTGTTGACCATTGAAATCTTAACAACACCAGCTTTGACCAGCACTTCAGTTTCAATCGGAATTCCATGTGGTACAAGGTAGGTATAATCATCCAGGAGCAGGACGTCAAGAGGCATATCTAATTCACGACCATAGGACAACACAAGCACCTTCTTTCCTAACTACTTAATACACACATTTCTTACTGCAGCGGCCATCCCTCCGAGATCTTTTATGTCATAAACGGACGTTGCGGCTCTAACAAAGGGGCGGACACTTGTTTCATAAGCATACTCATCGTCGTCTTCATCCATCGTGCGAAAGATAAAAAAGCTTTTGATTATACGGCGAATTTTCAGAACTTCTTCCGCTGATTTTAGAGGTTCAGACGTAAACAAATCAGAGAGCATAAGTACAATTGTTTGAGGGGAAAACTTGTCGTGATGCTTCTCTTGCAAGGTTTTGAGAGCAGTAGCAATTCTCGTAGTACCTCCCCAATTTTTTCTGATTTCGATGAGATTGATCGTTTCTTGCCAGGTCTTCTTAAGGTCTTTGGTAACACATTCCAGATCTTCGGCAAATATAAAAATCTCTTTTTTTGACAATTCCAGGCCAACAGCTTGAATCAGTTGGATTAGCATCGTTATCCAGACCTGCATCGACCCGGAAGTGTCTAAAATGATGACTAGTCGGGGTTTCTTAATCACTCTGGTTTTGAATTTCAGGTCAATTAAGACTCCTCCCGTTTGTATAGACCGGCGCAGAGATCGTCTTAAGTCGATTTGCGTCATAACATTACTATGCTTGCGGTTATTGGATAAACTAGTCACTAGATGTTGAGCAATTTTACGCAATTGAATTCTCGCATACAGCAGATCTTCATCCGTTAGCTCATTTTCTTGGACTGATAACGACCCAGTCGTCAGCATTTCTTTATTAACGACAAGATCCCGCTCAAATATAGGGCTATCAGCATGTAGATAGGTGAGAACGGACGTCCTCTGAATCGGAATCGACAAGGACTCCGGTTTGTCCCTAACAACCTCTTCAGGAGCGGAAACCTTGTTAGCAAAACCAAAAAGTGAAGCAAGCCATTCCCAATAATTCTGGCAAAGATCTCGGAGAATAGCCAGAATTAAAGGCTTTTGCACAGCCATTTTCCCCCGCCTTTCTTTCTGAACTGCTCCTGATCTTCTCTAGTTTTCAAGAAAAGTGAGTTTAACTGATTAAGAAATAGGGGATCTAGGCTTGATTTCTGCATACTGACAGCAGCTTGAGCCAAATCCAAACTTTCTGAGACGGAGGGTTGCTTCAATAACTCTAAATCTTCTCGCAGCAAGTAGATAGCACGGGCAATTTGTAGAGCTAGAGCGGGGCGTAGTCCTGCGACCTTGCGCATCAATATTGTAGCTTCCCTATTCATAGTCGGAAAATCAAGGTAGAGATAGACACATCTTCGGCGTAGAGCATCGCCAAGGTCTCTTACGGCGTTAGAGGTTAGAATAACGGGAGGATGAGTCTTAGCTTTGACGGTCCCGAATTCTGGAATAGATACCTGAAAATCAGAAAGAATCTCCATCAGGAAGGCCTCGAATTCAGGCTCTACTTTGTCTATTTCATCTATCAGCAGCACAGGGGTTTTCTTAGCCTGAATAGCAGCCAAGAGCGGCCTTGGCAGCAAATAGTCTGCCCCAAAAACGTTTCCTTTGCCACCTTTCTGAATATCAAGGATCTGTTTCTGGTAGTTCCATTCGTATAATGCTTTCCCCTCATCCAGCCCTTCATAACACTGCAGGCGAATCAACTCAGCTTTTAGGATGGTTGCCATTACTTTGGCAACTTCTGTTTTTCCACTCCCAGGAGGACCCTCAACTAAAAGCGGCTTTCCTAGCTCAAGCGACATATACATCGTAAAGGCTTCTTCATCCGAGCAAATGTAGGAACACTCTTTCCACATACGTTCTCTAAGTATTTGAGGAGTCATTGTACTCATCACGTTGGTTGATCCTTCCTTATAACTTGATGTCTCTCGAGCAGTGCCCGGAATGTCTTGGGGGAGTTCTCTAGGACTATCGGCATCAAGCCAGTTGCGTTTAAAGTTTTCCCAGGAAAATCGTTTCACAAAGCCACCTCCAAGTAAAAAAATATGTAATGGCCACTGTCCGCCGTTCGCTACATTTTACCATTTTAATAATAGAGATAAATAGTAAGTAATCAGGATCGAGACAACTAGAAAAAAGACAGAAATTCCGAAGCGCAACCAATTGTTGCTGAAGCGGCCGCTTAGGGCATGCCCTGCAACCGGAAATATCATACCTAGGATTGCTGCAAGAACAATAGCTTTTAACATAACAACTAACTCTCCTATTCTTAGGCACATTCAAGAAAATATCCATGGCATCTTTGACTTGTTATTTTCTTTCATATGCCTTCTTAGCACAAATTCTACAATCATTTATAACCCTGTCCGGTACAATCACCAGACAGGGTTATAAATGACTGTCACGCTTAGAATACGAGTATTCTATTCATCGTAGTTGAACGTGTTCACGGGACTAAGATTAAGATGGAGTTAAAACTCCACCTTAATCAGCCCTATAGCCTTAGAACTTAGGCATTGGTAATACATCAGGAGTTTCCCAATCGACCATATCCTTCATCCATGGCGACCTATTCACAAAATCATCATGAGCTAAAGGAACCGGTGGATGGCTGACCCACAAGGGATCAAACTCGTTCTTAATCGCCAGCAGCCACTCGTGATAATTCGGTCCGTATTGTGGCCCAGTCAAGAATAGTGGTTGGTGTGGTCCGATCAAAGATGTGTAGTAGCGGTTCTTGATATTCATCTTGGCTGTATCTATATAGAATTTATCCACACCAGTGGTGTCTTCACGATGATCCCAGTAAACTAAGAATTCGGAGTAACCTTGGTGACCTAATTCGAAGCTTTGGAACCAGCCCGGATCGCCAAAGTCTGGCATAAGAGGTGGAGTGTATTTCTTCTTAAGTTCTGCATAAGTCTCGCCATGTACAGAGGCCTGGGTAAGAGACTCGATAATATAGTCAACTGAGACATACGAGCCACACATCAGCCACATACCAGCTGAGTCAGCGTTTTTAATCCAGGACTCGTCAGTGGGTTTAGTGCGGAGCGCAATCCCACCCAGTTCGGTCATGATATCATTAAGCACGTTTTCCTGATAGACCATATCCTCTTCGGACGTAAAGCCTACCAATAGTACCCTGACGATGTGGAAATTTTTAATGGTTTCCTCATCTTCTTTTAACCAGATGTCCCAGAACTCCTCCTTGTCCTCCGCCTTTGAAATGGCACGCCAGAAAAGGGGAACTTTAGTTAAAGCGGCAGCGATTTCAGCCTTGGCGATATCGAACATGGCTTTTACTTGCTCTTTTTTGCTGGGAACACGGTAGTTTATCCATTTAACTCGCTTAGGAGGCAAGGTTAGGGCTGTGTTAGGAGCGAGGCCTGTAGGTATCAAAGGTTCAGGTTGGAAGGGGAGTGTCTTGATAGCCATTTTAGTCACAATACCCAGACAACCGCGCAAACCAGTGAAACCTCTTAACAATCCTCTTAGGTCAGGACCAGGACCTTCACCCCAGAAAGCGTCGTCACCACCATCGGCCAGAGAGCCCATTTTAACAATTTCACCGTCCGGCAATACAAGCTCAGTGCCGAGAATACGGCGATGGGGAAGACCAATTCTGTGGCTGAGAGGGGACCAGCCGTCACCGATCAGGTTAGCAATGGCCGAGCATTGTCCGCCACCGCCGCCGATAACAGAATAGGCACCATTATCCAAAGCCTCTTGTTGAATCGAGGATAAGATAACTCCAGTACCTACATTGACATAAAAGTGTTTGGCATCCATCTCAAAGTCATTCATCCGCTTCATATCAATAAGCAATTCATGCTCCACATGGCAGTGGGTACGAGGGCCGTAGAAACCAGTGGAGTAAGGTACGTAAGGGACATTAAAGCGGTTGCAGATCTTGACGATTTTCTGAACTTCTTCGGTTGTCCTAGGTAAAATAACGCAATGAGGGATCGTTGTCATCACGCGCTCGTAGCCGAGACCATTTTCATAGCCACCAGGGCCAGATCGGTAGCCTTCGCAGATCGCTCTATCTTCAGAAATATACTTAGTTCCTACGATGACTTCAAATGCCTTATAGGCGTCTTGATTAATACTCATTGTTACACCTCCTTATACTTCGATTGCTGCGAGAATAAGTTCAGAAATATCCATGACTTTGACATTATCGCCGTCCTCTTTAGCAACTTGGGCAAAGTTATTCTTGCAGCGCGGACAAGCAGAAACAAGAACTTCGGCGCCCACTTCTTTAACCTCATCCAGGCGATGGTTGGCCGAGAACTTGGCTAGGTCAGGGAAAGCCTCTTTTGTTCCTCTACCAGCACCGCAGCAGAAGGCATTCTCGTTTATCCTAATCAATTCAACAAACTCCGCACCGGGGATAGCATTTAAGACATTTCGAGCCTGTCCATATAGCCCATGTCTACCGCGTCTTCTATAAAGTCCGGGGAAGATCATACCCATCCAACCACGTTCACCTTTATAGGGCACCCAAGGATCACAAAGTCTGCTCACACCACAGGCATCATGGTAGGTGAAGCGCATGTCCACGGGCTTGGTCAGTTTGAGTTTCCCCTCGGCTACTGCCTTATCAGCGAACTCGATGAGATGAATGACCTCAAAGCCGAGATCATCAGTGGCAATGTCCAATAATTTTGGATAATCGACTTTCCAGGTACGATAACATTCAGCACAACTTGTCACTAAGGTTTTGGCACCTGAGGCCCTGACTGCAGCAATATTTTCTAGAGCGATGGCCTTGGCTTCTTTAACCATACCCACTGAGTAGAGCGTGTTACCACAGCATTTTTCGTCTTTCATCAGCATGAAGCTAACTCCAGCAGCGTTGAATATTTTAGCTGTGGCCTGTGCTATACTGGGATTGGCATAGGCTGAAGTACAGCCAACATAATAGATGACATCAGCTTTCTCTGCAACCTGGATGTCAGGAGTCAGCCACTTAACGCGGCTTTCCGAGGTACCGAAATTGTTGTCAGTAGCAGCAACATTTTGAGCGATCTTTTTGTGAGCGGGCATAGGACCTGCGCCGTCATCGACAGCTTTGATTCTCAAGGCCTCTAGGGTCAGCTCTATTTCAAGGTCAAGGTTACGTTTGCAGCCTACATCACAAGCGCCACAAAGCGGGTCAGCATAAATGATTTCTAAGAGTTTATCAGTCCATTCCAGCTGTCCGGCTTCGATTGCTAGGCCAATTCTCATTTTACCCATGGCTCCATAAGAATCGAAATCATTCCACAGGTTACTAGGACATCGAACATTGAATTTCACACCAGGATTATAGGTATGCTCAACCCAATAACATCCTTTGCATTTAATGCAGTGCATCATATCATAGCTAAAATTGCTTAGGTTGGTTACTTCAAAAGCTACCGGTGTTCTAGGGGTATCATAGCGGTCTTTCTTCATAAGATCAATTACTGACATATTGCCTCCTCCTTTCTTAGAAACAAAGGTTTCCAGGGTTCATAATATTGTTAGGATCGAATACTTTTTTCACACGTTTTAAGGCTATTGTATAGTTGCCAGCACGGTCAAATACGATGGGAGACAAATCGCCATAAGGTCTCGAGAAGAAACCACCGGCATTCATCAAGGCCACGGAGGCTTCTTTGTTCAACTTGGCAATCATGGTCTTTTCTTGTTCATTTTCTGGATCATAGAAAAAGTTGAACTCCATATGACAAGCACGATTGTGCTCGATCGGTTGGACATATTGACCGATATCTGCCAGAGGATAACCGTGTTTAGCGGCAACGGTTTCCACGATCTTGATATAATCTGGGGCTTTCTCAGGTTTTGTGATAAAGAAGATATCTTGACAGCCGCCCCTGAGACGATTTTTCCAGTATTTCACATCAGCAGGCCAGTTTGTCCTCAGCATAGGGAGAAGTTTTTTACCCATACCGGGGAAACCGGGAAGCTTGTCTGAAAGCTGAATCTTGGAGAATTCGTTTTTCAAAACTTCGGCCAGAAACTTTTCTTCGTAGGCAATTTTCTCTTCTGGTCTTCTGATAAGTCCGCTAATGGTAAGAATAAGTGTCCAGGGTGGAAGTTTTGCGCAGAGCGTGTCAAAATCCTCAACTTTATCGGCAATAATACCTGCCAGATCTACATTATTGAGGAGCAGACATTCCTGGCCAATTCTTCTGGGTAAGATTCTATAGAGAAAATCCATAGCATAAGAGAGATCATTAATTGGAGCAAATAATATCTTGTCGATTCTCGGTATGGATTCAATTTTCATGCTCATCCAGGTAACAATACCCATTGTCCCTTGGGCTCCCTGCATAAAGCGATAGAAGTCAAGGCCAGGTCCTGATGGGTTGGCACCTCTGGAAATTGAATCTGGAAAACCGTTAACACTGGCTGATCCCGATCTGAATATCGTACCATTAGACCAAACGATCTCCAGCGACTGAGTTGGCTCACCATAATCATAAACGATATTGGTCGGTACTTCTCTTTCGAGGGTATCAGTCAAGACTGAGCGATCTGGGCGGGGCAGAAGCGGCATAATGGGACGCATGCCTTTTTCCTTCAAAGCTTCAACAAGCTGTTTCCAGGTTACACCCGCTTCAAATCTGACTAAGCGGTTCGATAGATCAATTTCGAATATTTTGTTCATCCTTAAAAGGTCAATCACCACGCCACCTTGCTTAGGTATGGTACTTCCATGAACATGTGTCCTGGAACTGACGGGAACAACAGGAATATTCTTTTCGTTACAATACCCAACGACTTTGGCCACCTCTTCTGTGCTGCTTGGCCATACCACGGCATTGGCCAATCCTGCAGGAAGAAGACTTAAATCGCTCGCATAACGCAGAAGGTCTTCTCCTGTATTGCTCACGTTTTCCTTCCCAACAATCTTTGCTAACTCATCCAGCATGAATAGTGTTCCTCCTTTCAAATATCAAACTTAATAAATGGCTTAACTTTGCAACTAAGGCTACCGCTGGCGCCAAAAGGCTGACAGAATGACTTATTCGTGCGAAGACAGTGTCTGCAAGTAAGCTAATCCGTGCGAAGACAGTGTCTTCGTGTGTGTGCGGGCGCTAGCCAAGTTTTCTGTATATTTAAATTATACTTGTAGTCGGCTGTAACATCTATTGACGTTTACTACAAACATTCCAGTAAACTGGCCTTATTATTGTCTACTCTATACAAAAAGATCCGACTGCCAATTTTTTAGCAGTCGGATCTTTTTAGCTCTGCCATAGGAACTCTCCTTGATACCGGTATAGCTTAATGGCTAGCTGGAGCTCCAGCTTTGTATCGTTGTCAGTTAAATCGAGATTGGAAATTTTGCGCGCTTTTTCCAAACGATATCTGAGGGAGTTGGGATGGATAAACAATTCCCTCGCTGCGCTTTGTATACAACAATTATGATTTAAATAACACTCTAGAGTATCAATTAGATTGATATTGTTTTCAACCCCGTACTCGTAGAGTTTTCCAATAATGCTCCGCACAAACACCGATAACGTTTGTTCGTTACTTGGCTGCATCAGACATTCCATCAATTTCAGCGAGTGATAGTAAATCACCCCTTCTTCACTCCCTAATTTTCGACCCGTAAACGAAAGCGCTTGGAAGGCTTCATTCAAGGCAACCTTATAATCCCGTGCATTATAACACTGACGACCTACGCCGATTTTTATTTTGCAATTCGTAAAAGTCATTTTTAGCGCTTCAAATAGTGCCTGGAGGTATTCTGTAATCACAGTTGTTTCTAATGGGCTACCGTCAGACGATTGAACTAACAAGACTGCTTGTTCATCACTGATGGCGACTGCGCTGGCATTCATAGAAAGGTCACTGATTATGCTATGCAAAACCCCTTCCATTTGCCGCTTTCCCAGTGCGACCTTGATTTGGATAACGGTCAAAACCGCCTCCCTGGACATATCGAAGCCAGGGAGATTCTCTTTCTCATAAAAGTTATTGTCCTCTTCTTTATCACTAAAAATAAGTCCAAAAATTAGGTTTTTTAAATATCTGTCTTCCAGGTCCACTTGGGCCTGCCGATTGATTTCCAACACTACTAGACTGTGCAGGGCGACTCTGACGATTCTCATCTGTTCCCTATTTAAATTTTCTTTAAATATGTTTAAATACGTAATTTCTTCTTTTATTACAATAGGAAACACCATTCTTGGGGAGGTGATCCCATATTCCGGTAACTCAGGCAACGCTACAGGCTGATGGGTGCTTTTCAACAAACGTACATACTCAACTATTCTGGGGTCTACATGTTGAGGTTTCCAGTACTTTATGCCAGTTCTTCTTTCTGTGTTTGAAAAAGTTGGGGTGTCATAATAAGAACGTGCGAGTACTAGGAAATATTCATTCTCGATAAGGATGTTTACTTGAAGCTTCTGGGCTAGGTAGTCGGTAATCCCTTGATAACCACCACCATTAATTATTATCTCTAAAAACTCATCGTAAAGGGCATCCGCTTCTAAGTCACTGTCCTCAAATATTTTTCGCATAAACATGGTTTACCCCACCCTAACATTTCATAAGTACCTAATATATTTTCATTTATTATAACACACTTGAATTAGATCAAAAATCAGTGCCTACCTCTGGTTAGGAAACACAACATAGTTTGGTTTCCAGATCACGGATCGTTTTTATTCTTGCACAAAATGGGTTACAATAAGGTACTTTCATTATTTGATATTGTGATTACAAGAAAGGTTATACTGCATAAGGTCGGTAGAAAAGGGGATGGAACATTTTGACAATCCTAAATAATAACCAAGAGTCCCATAAACTTCGGATCGATTTTCATGTCCATTTGGGTGTATACACTTTTCACCATCCATGGGTGACAGAGTGGATGAAGGGAGCCCATCCAGAGGGTTACGAGGAATATATCCAGCGTTATAACGATCCGGGAGCCTTTGAAGAACTGTTAACTGCCGAAGAAGTTGATTATGCTTGCGTCCTTGCAGAATTGAGTTATATAAGTACAGGCCTCTGCACCAATGAACAGGTGCGAGACTTCTGTAAGGGCAGGCCAAGGTTGATTCCCTTTTGTGACATTAGTCCAAATATCTATACTAATCCAGGGGAGGTACTACGGCGAAAAGTCGAAGACGAGGGTTTTCGTGGGTTAAAGTTATATCCTACTTACCAGCATTTCTATCTTAATGATCGGAGGCTGTATCCGTTATACCAAGCCGCTCAGGAATTAGATATTCCAGTATTGATTCATACCGGTTCTTCCGTGTTTGAAGGTTCACGTCTAAAGTACGGCGATCCACTGCATCTGGATGATGTTGCTGGAGATTTCCCAAAGCTTAAGCTCGTCATGGCACATTCTGGACGAGGGGTTTGGTATGATCATGCATATTTCATGGCCAAAATCCATTCTAATGTATACATGGAGCTTGCTGGTCTTCCACCAGCAAAATTGATGAGCTATTTTCCAGATTTAGCTCGTCTTACGAATAAAGTAATCTTCGGTAGCGATTGGCCTGGCATGCCTTGGATTAAACGTAATATGGATGCTATCTCGAAGCTGCCTTTGACAGTAGAGGGTGTAGAAAACATTCTTGGCGGTAATGCAGCTAAGATACTACGTCTCTAACTAGAATATTCTCAATTAAGAAATGATAACTTGAACTAAAGTAATAAGCCATGCTATTATAGATAATAATAGTTTAGAGTAATGAGGTTTAATATATGCTTTCAAACGCCGAGTTAATTATCCTAAGTTTAGTTAACGAAAAACCTTCTTATGCATACGAAATCGAAAAACAAATTGAATCTAAAAGTATGCGATTATGGATTAGAATCGGTATAGCTTCGATTTATCAAGTGTTGACTCGTTTAAACGGTAAAGGCTATCTGGAATTTAAGATTGAGCGTGAGGGAAAGGCTCCTGAGCGAAAACGGTATTTTCTTACTGACGAGGGCAGAGAGATATTAAAGTATTCAGTAAAAGATGCCTTAACTAAACTCGAATGGTTTTATTTAGATTTAAATGTCGCTATTGACGGTAGTGATATTCTCAGTCCAGATGAAATAAGGGATTGTTTGAAGCGGAGGTTAGAGACTGTAAGGTACAGTTTAAAGAAACTGCGTTTGGATGTTTCTGAGCTTCCTCATAAATCAAAAGAATCTATGATTAAGAGAAATGTTATGGCTCTGCGAATGACGGAAGAAAAACTAGTAGAAAATTTGATTGAGGAATTTCTAAACTATTAAGTTTTGACTCAGCCAAATTTTCCAATACAAAGTAAATATTGGATGTAAAAATTCAGAAAAATTTATATATTAAATTAAATTGTAATATGGTATTATAGATAATAATATTATAGTATAAAATACAGTTCATAAAGAACAAGCTCTAACCCCCTTTTTGACTCTTTCACAATGCTGGGCTTCCTATCGCACCAAATTTATTTAAAAAGCTATGCTTGTAGTACATTGCTATATTAGTTAAGGGGGAATAAAGATGAAAGAAATTATTGATTTTTTATACGCTAACCCAAGGGGGTGCTTGGCATCTATTGATGATGAAGGCAGGCCTCATGTAAGACCTTGGGAATTTATGTTTGAACAGGATGCTAAGCTGTGGTTTTGTACAGGAAATACTAAGGATGTCTTTTACCAAATACAATGTAATCCTGCGATCGAGTTTTGTTCGACCTCCAAAGATCTTGTCACTGTAAGAGTAAGTGGAGAAGTAATTTTCGGTATAGACTTAAATATTAAGAGAAAAATGTTAGAAACGAATGACTTAGTGAAATCCATTTATAAAACCCCCGAAAACACAGAGTTTGAAATATTTTACTTGAAGCATGGTCAAGCTACAATGTTCGATATTAGTGGTCAGCTTAGAAATAATCTGGTTTTCTGAGCAATTGATAGAGAAATCGATAATCTGGACTTGAGGAGATGGCCCAAGGTCTGTGTGACCACGATATACCATGTACATCTGTAGAGGCAGTATGAGTCCATTAAAAAAGAAGGGAGGGTAGAATGGGCTAGAAAAGGTAAGTGCTTAATTTTAGGGTATTATTGGAATTGAGAAGACGAAAAGGAGGTGGCTCTAAGATGTTTTTGAATCACTTTGAGTATTTTGCACCAAAGACTCCTGCAGAAACACTAGAATTGGTTGCCCGCTTAGGAAGTAAGGCCAAAATACTCGCCGGCGGCACTGATTTACTGGTTGTGATGAAAGCGAAGGCAATTAGTCCGGACTATCTGATTGACATTAATGGAGTTGAGGCGTTTAAAGGTATTATTTGCGAGCCAGGAAAAGGAGCCCTTATTGGAACAACTACTAAACTGGCTGAGATTCAATTTTCTGAGGAGATTAAGGCAAAATACCCTGCTCTTGCTTATGCAGCAGGGGAGGTAGGTTCAGCTCAGGTTAGGCACATGGCCAGCCTAGGAGGTAATTCTTGCAATGCTTCTCCGGCGGCAGAGACCCCGACACCCTTGGTGGCAATGGGTGCAAAAGTTGTTCTAAGTAACATTTCTGGAGAGAGAGAACTACCTCTGGAGGAATTCATTCTAGGCGTCCGACAACTTGATCTTGCAGAAGGCGAAATGTTAACGAAATTCATACTGCCGGAACCTGTCCAGAAGTCTGCTTGCCGCTATGCTTATATGGGGCGTAGAGATGCAATGGAAATCGACTGTGTCAATATGGCAGTAAATATAGAGTTAGAAAATGATGGCGAGACGGTTAAAGAGGTCAAGCTTGTGATGGGATCCGTTTATCCAAGGCCTTTGGTATCCAAGGAAGTTCCTGCTCTCTTACTTGGGCAAAAGCTAAGTGAGCAACTAATCGAAAAGGCAGCCGAGGCGGCTCAAGGCGAGGCTAAGCCGATTGATGATATTCGGGCATCTGCTGAATACCGGCGTGAAATTGTCAAAGTACTGGCTCGTAGGTTGCTTATAGAGGCTTATGCCGCTGCGAAGGGGGTGTAGTTGATGAAAAAACTAATAGAATTAGATATCAACGACAGGATTTATGAAGTAGCCGTTGAGGATAGGGATTTGCTGATTGACGTCATCAGGAAAAAAGTAGGCCTTATCGGCACCAAGAAAGGCTGCGGAGATGGCGACTGCGGAGCCTGTACCGTATTAATTGACGGTCAACCAGAGTTGTCCTGTATTAAGCTTGCCATTGCCAGCCAGGGCAAAAAGATCACCACTATTGAAGGGTTGGTCCAGGAAGGTGGCGCGCTTCATCCGCTTCAGCAGGCTTATGTCGATCAGGGAGCTGTACAGTGTGGTTTTTGCACACCAGGCATGATCTTGGCCTCAAAAGCGTTACTGGATAGGAATCCCGAGCCCTCCCAGGACTATATTAAGCATGAATTAAGTGGAAACATCTGTCGTTGCACTGGCTATAAGAGAATAATTCAAGCAGTTGAGGCTGCTGCTGTAGTTTGGTCAAAAGAGGGGGTGAAATAATGGAGAAGAAAGATTTGAAATCGAAATGGGATCTGACACCGGAAGGTTGGAATCTAGAAGGGGTCCCCGCCTATCAGGATGAGAAAAGATATACCCAGGTAGGAAGAAGTGTACCTCGGGTAGATGGCCCTATCAAAGTTAAGGGTGAAGCGATTTATACTGGCGATATGACACTGCCCGGTATGGTTTATGGAAGAATTAAGCGCAGCACATACGCCCACGCGATCATTAAGAAGATTGATTGTAGTAAAGCTCTAGCGCTACCGGGTGTTCTGGCAGTTCTTACTGGAGATGAGGCTCCTAACAAATGGGGTATCGTTCCTCAGTCAGCCAACGAGACTGCTTTAGCCGTAGGGAAAGTTCGTTTCTATGGTGAAGGCGTGGCCGCTGTGGCAGCTCTTGATGAAGAAACCGCCGAAGCTGCCCTTGAATTGATTGAAGTGGAATATGAGCCTCTCCCAGTCTTGCTCGATCCCTTTGAATCCATGGCTCGCTCTGAAGAAGTGCTGATCCACGAAGAAAATAAGGGAAATATCATGGCTGCCGGTAATCAGGTTTACGGCGACGTGGATAAGGCCTTTGCTGAATGTGAGTATGTTTTAGAAAGAGAATTCCATTCTAACTATCCGCAACACGGCTTTCTCGAGCCGCATTCAGCCTTGGCCAGTTATGATACCCAAACTGGTCAACTACACTTGTGGGCCAGTAGTCAGGTTCCTCACTATCTGCATCGGCAGATGTCGATCGTTTTAGAAATCCCCATGAACAAAATCAGGGTTACTCTTCCTGCGATTGGTGGAGGTTTTGGTGGCAAAGGCGAAGCAGCAGCCTCAGAATTTGTAGCTTGTTTGTTATCTAGGAAGATTGGCAGACCCGTTCAAGTCACTTTTAATCGTCAAGAAGTATTCTATACCAACAAAGGTCGGCATCCATGCCATATGAAAGTTAAAATGGGTATGGATAAGGACGGTTTTGTTCAAGCAGTAGATTTTGATAACACCTTGGATAAAGGTGCCTACTCGGGTTGGGGCGTTGTAGTGATGTTCTACACTGGGTCTATGATTCATTTACCATATAAGGTGCCTAATGTTCGGTTCCAGGCAAGAAACGTTTTTACCAACAAGCCTAGCACCGGGGCCATGCGCGGTCTTGGCGGGGTTCAGCCTAGGTGGGCCTTGGAATGCATGATGGATGAAATGGCTGAAATGATGGGAATCAGCCCTTACGAACTGAAGATGAAAAACGCGATCGAATCAGGTCATACCTGCATAAACAATATGTTCGTACCGCATAGTGAGTTTAAGAAATGCCTGACGACAGCTGTAGAAAAATCTGGCTTTCTGGAAAAGCAGGGTAAACTACCTTTCGGCAAAGGCATAGGCATGGCTGGCGCCTATTATATTTCCGGGACAGCCTATACTCTCTATCAGAACTACAAGCCGCATACTACGGTGATGATCAAGGTAGATACCGAAGGCGGTGTTACTCTTTTCTGTGCGGCCGCCGATATCGGTCAAGGTTGCAATACTATCATGGCCCAGATGGTTGCTGAGGAGTTGGGCATCTATTACGAAGATGTGCATGTCCAGTCGGGAGATACGGAAATAGGAGCCTTTGATTTAGGTAGTTTTGCTAGCCGTGTAACCTATGCCTCCGGGGCAGCTATTAAGATGGCCTGTGTGGAAATTAATCAAAGACTGAAAGAAACGGCCGCTGGTATGCTAGGAGTGCGGGCGGATCAGTTGGTAATTAAAAACCATGAAATCTATTCTATGTATGAAAGCAAAAAAAGGATGCCCTGGGCGAAAGCTATTGAAGCCTATACCAGTATCAATGGGACAATCGTCGGGATGGGTAACTATTCTCCACCGCGGCGCAAGGGGATTGATATCATAACTGGTAATAGGGTTCAGGGTGCCAATATCGGTCACTCCCCTACCTTTGGTTTTAGCTGTCAAGTACACGAAGTAGAGGTGGATGTGGAAACTGGTCGGATCTATGTGAGGAAGGTAACCGAAGCCGGTGACTGTGGTACACCTGTCAACCCCATGAGCGTGGACGGTCAGGTAGAAGGTTCCATTCTCTTCAATATCGGGGGCTGCCTTTATGAAGATATCAAGTTAGATGCCGACGGTAAACTTTTAAATCCAAATTTCCACGATTACAAGACACCAACTGCTATGGAAATGCCAGAAATGGATACTAACATAGTAGAAAGCTATGACCATACAGCTCCGTATGGAGTTAAGGAAACGGGTGAAGGAGCTGTTCAGCCAACTTTCCCAGCTATCACCAACGCAATCTACGATGCCATCGGTGTAAGATTTTACACCCTGCCCATTACCCCGGAAATGGTATTAAAGGCTTTAAAAGATAAAGATAATAAGGTCGCAAGTGAGTAACTGGAATCAAACTTAAACACTTAGGTTGAACGAGTAGAGGTTGAACCTTGGCAAGAAGAAAGGCACCATTTGAGTACTTGGAACTATTCCAAGGATTTCAAATGGTGCCTTTTGTTGAACACTTGTAAATGCTCATCTGTGGCAATAGTCTCTACTTTAGAATTGAATTTTAAAATAACACCTTTTTCGTGCCCATCTTTGTAAGGCATCAATACTCCAAAACTGTAGCACTTCATCGTTATACATTGGGCAGGTTTTAGAATTTGCCTTATAGAAGCATATGTTTGTACAAAAATCCCTGTCTAAAAGTTCTTTTGCTAGGGTGAGTCTTTCGAAGACCTTATCCTTTACCCCCAGAATTTCTTCAGGTTGTTCCGCTCTTAACTGAAATGACAATTCATCGACGGTGATAACATCAGCTATTACATATGTTATAGGCTCCTTCCTCATTTCAATTCGTCGTTTGGTAGTAGCTTCCCAATTCAGTCCCCTTATTTCACCCAAGTTATTTAGGATCACTCCATACTCTTGTTCCGCTTGTTCAGGGGATATCACTTCTTCCTCCACATCAGTCAAGACTTGGAGGGGGTCTCTATCAAGAGGATTCCCGTACCCACCGCCCCCCGACGTTAAGATAGAGAAACGATTCCCGTTGTGCAGACGGATATTAGCAAATTTGGAGGGTGAAATAAGTCCGAAAACCTGGGCGAAAGATCCCGATATCTGACCTTGCTGAACTAAGAAGGCATTGGTCTGAGCAGGTTTTCCTCCATATAGACCATAGGGCTTCAACTTATGGCGTTCGCCGAGTGCGTTTATTTCAATTTGGTCCGTTAACACTTGGAGAGTCCTAATAGTACCAAACCCACCCCGGAATTTACCGGCACCAGCAGAATCGGGATTCAATTCGGCCTTTTCATAAAGAAAAGGATAATTGCTCTCGACTATTTCCACTGGTGCATCTTTGCAGTTGCCGATAGGGTTGAAGGTTGAGGTTAAACCGTCTCGGTTATACCGAGCGCCCCACCCACCTTCGTTAAAGAAATAGAACACAAAAGGCTGTTCTCTTATAGGGTCATAACCCCCACCGGTAAAGTTGTTACAGGTGCCGTAAGTGGCTGCCATCACTTTGTTAGGCAATACTCCTGCGAAGGCGCCGATGACTACTTCCACGATGCGCAGGTTAGTTTCGGTGTTAGCCCCAAAAGTTGCAGCAGGGAAGTAAGGATTTACTAAAGTACCACGGGGAGCAATAATTTTCACCGGTCGGAAAAGACCACGGTTGATCGGAATCAAAGGGTCTGTAATTTGTAAAAGGGCATTAAAGGTTGAAGAAGCTGTAACCCCATAGACCGCATTTAACGGCCCAGTCGCTTGTTGGCTTGTACCGGAAAAATTCACTACCATTTCGTCGCCATCAACTTTAATAGTTACTTGGATTTTCCTAGCCTCTGTGGTTATTCCGTCATCCTCAATATAATCAGCAAAGGAGTAGGTTCCGTCGGGAATAGCTTGGATTTCCTTGCGCATCCATGCTTCTGAATAATCTTTTAAACGTTTAATATTATCTTTAAATGCTAACGCCCCATAATTCCGGCAGAGTTGTAAAATCCGCTGTTCAGACGTTAGTACAGAGGCTAATTGCGCGCGGAAATCACCTATTTGGATCCAGGGAAGACGGACGTTAGCCAAAAGGGTATCAAAGATATCAGTGTTTTCAACTCCGCCCCTAAACCATTTGACCGGGGGAAGACGGATACCCTCTTGAAAAATTTCCGTAGCGTCACCCGGAAAACCGCCCGCAGCCTTGCCACCGACATCTAGATGATGTGCTCGGTTGGTTGCCATAGCTACGATCTCTCCATCGTAAAAGATAGGCTTAATAATTGTAAAATCTGTAATATGGGTGCCCCCTCGGTAAGGATCGTTTGTTAAAATTACATCTCCAGGTTGTAAATCATTAAGTCCGATTTCCAATAGGATCCATTCAGGAGCCAAGGACATGGCGGCTAAATGGACCGGACAGTAATTCACAGCAGCTACCAATTCACCCTCATTATCAAGTATACCACAGGAAAAATCCATGCCGTCAGCAAAGATGGGTGAGTAGGCCGTGTGTAGCATCGTTGTTCCCATTTCTCGGCAAATTGACTCCAAGGAACTGCCAATAACCTCTTTCGCGACCGGTTGAATATAGGAAGCCTTCTCCATTTGGTAGAGACGCCTGGTTATGGGATCTTCTACTATGTTTGTTTCTTGGTCTGCTAGCATTAAACGTTGATTAACTAAAATTCTTAAGTTACCAAATTCATCAACTGTACATTTGTGTTGCGGAGGTATGACAACGGTTGTTTCACCGTCCTCAATCACCGCGGGGCCCGCTAAAACTACATTTTGGCTGAGGCACCTCCAGTCATAGATCGGTGTTGAAACGAACTCAAAAGTACTACGGAAGTAAATAGGTCTGTGTTCTTTATAGGCCGATTCCACGCTCACTAACTTTGGGAAGCGGCTAAAAATAGGTTTAGGTTGGGGGACTGAAACCCGTAAACGCAAGTTGACCAATTCAAGGGGCTCATCCGACCTGTTAAAACCGTAAAGTCTTTTGTGTTCTGTGTGAAACGTATCCACAGCATCTTCTAGGACGCACGTAGTAAGCTGGTTCTGAAATTTTATTGGTACGGTTATTTCAAAGGCTTCTCCCACATATCGGAGGTCGAGTAGATAAGAAAAACTGGCTTCGGCAATAGAATAATGGTTCTGAATATCAACTATACCTTTTTGGTACAATTGGGAAATAATACGGTTAATCCGATCAAAATTCAGCTTAGCGAGCGGTACATAATAAGTTTGTAGATAATCCAGAATTACATCGGCACACAAGCAACCAAAGGCCGAAAAAACTCCGGCATTGATCGGGATATAGACTTCAGGTATACCCATTTCTTCTGCTAGGTCTGCAGCATACATTGCCCCAGCACCGCCATAGCAAACTAAGACAAAATCTTTGGGCTCCTTCCCTTGGTTAATCGTCATTTCCCGAATCATTTGGACCATATCGTTCATAGATATTTGATATATTTTATAGGCCATTTCATCATCACTAAAACCCTGTATTGAGCCCAACGTTTCTAGGGCGTGGATGGATGATTTCGGATATAGGGGCATATCCCCGTTTAAAAAATTGGCAGGATTAATTCTCCCAAGGTATAACTGAGCGTCAGTTATTGTAGCGTCGAGCCCTCCTATTTTGTAGCAGGCTGGGCCAGGTGAGGCACCAGCACTTTGGGGTCCAACTTTAAGACTGTTTCCTTTGTCATACCGAGCTATGGAGCCACCTCCGGCACCGATGGATCGAACATCAAGCATGGAACCCCGTATGGGGATATTCCAGGCGATATCTTTTTCCATAGTAAAGCGTGGTTGGTAATCCTGAATCACACTGATATCGGTGGTTGTACCTCCCATGTCTAGTGTAATCATATTGGGTAATTGCATCTGAAGGCCGAAATGCAAAGCTCCCATCACTCCACCGGCCGGACCGGAAGCGAATGCCTCTACGGGTTTTTGCAAGATGGATTTGGCATCTACAACTCCACCGTTAACTTTTAATATGCGCAAGGGAGAACAAATCCCCATTCCTTCCAAACATTCCTGTAAACTATTAATATAGTTAAGCATTATCGGTCTGAGGATTGCATTAAGTACGGTGGTGCTGGTTCGTTCATATTCCCGGATTTCTGGTAAGACTTCACAGGAGAGGGAAATAAAAGCTCCAGGGTGTTGATCTAAAATTATTTCTTTTACTCGACGTTCATGACTTGGATTGAGAAAGGAAAAGAGAAAGCATACAGCATAAGAGATCACACCTTGAGCCTTTAGAATCCTAATAGCTTCAATAACTTCCTGCTCGTTTAGCGGCGTAAGAATATTGCCTTGCCAATCTACCCTTTCCATGACTCCCCGTCGTAATTTCCTGAGAATCAGAGATGCTGGTCTTTCCCAAGTTGCGTCAAATAGACTTTCACGCCATACTCTTCTAATTTCCAATGTATCCCTAAACCCTTTGGTGCAGATCAAGCCAACGTTAGCTTGCTTATTTTCGACTAAACTATTTAGTCCTAATGTACTGCCATGTACGAAGTAAGTTATTTCTTTAGGGTCAATACCCGATTTTTTGAGGGCTTCCATTACTCCTAAGGCAGGATTCTGCGGGGTGGAGGGGGTCTTGACCGACACAAATTCCCTAGTGTCTTCGTTTATGCCTACCAAATCGGTAAAGCTTCCACCGATATCTATACCCACTCTGATTCCCAAGATTATTCACTCCATTTCAGTCATCGGTCTCCTCGCGCCAGTAGCGTTCAATTATCTGGTTATATTTTTTTGCCTTTCGAGAAATGGTAGATTGACTTACCCCAAGTACTCTAGCAGCTCGATATGTACTACCGTAAATTTGTAGAGCCTTAATAATCATTTCCTTTTCGACTGAATCAATTACATCCTGCAATGTTCTCATTTCCCCGTTCCGCTCAGGAATAAGGTTATTTTCGTTGTACAAGGAGGTTGTAGCGGACTTCATAGCTGGTTTTCCCGCCTGATACACCTGCATGGGTAAGTGCAGTGGCAAAATGATGTGCTCGTCAGTGGTAAGTACCAGTCGTTCCACCAAATTTTCCAATTCACGGACATTGCCGGGCCAATTATACCTACATAATAAAGTCAAGCTATCTCCGGAAAACATTTTACCAGCTCCATATTTTTGAGAATATTTCTCTAAAAAAACAGTTAATAAAGCTGGGATATCTTCTTGACGGGAGTGCAATGGTGGAATTTGGATGGGTAATACATTGAGCCTATAAAATAAATCTTCTCGGAAAGTTTTGTTGATGACCATCTTATGTAAGTCCCTGTTGGTTGCAGTAATAATTCGAACATCAATTTTTTGGGGTTTGGTATCGCCCAATCTAACTAACTCATGCTCTTGAATAACTCGTAAAAGTTTTACTTGTAAATCTAAGGGCAGTTCGCCGATTTCATCCAAGAAAAGTGTCCCATGATCAGCCGATTCAAAATACCCAGGTTTTCCTTCTTTATTAGCACCAGTAAAGGCTCCAGGCCTATAACCGAAAAATTCAGATTCGAGTAAATCGCGTGGAATTGCTCCACAGTTAACTTTAATGAAGTGACCGCTTTTTGCACGTCCGCTTGTGTTGTGAATTAGTTTTGCTATGAGTTCTTTGCCCACACCTGATTCTCCTAAAATTAAGACTGTTGCATCAGAACTGGACACTTTAATAGCTAAGTCAATGATTTTCAACATTAAAGGGCTTTTTGATATGAGACCGTTCTTGTGCATTATTAAATTGCGCATTTCTACCCGATCCGAAGAAAACTCCGCAACTTGGATTCTGGTATTAGCCAAGGTTTTGTGTAGTTCTACCAACTCTGTGATATCTCTAAGTATAGTCACGATTCGATAGATTCTACCGTCTTGGTTAAAGATGGGAGTTCCTGTTGCAATATATCTTTTCCCTAGAGCGTTAGTTTGCTTGATCGTAGCCGGTTTTTTTGTTGAGATAACCTCCTCTGTGGCAGAATGGATAATTATCCCTAAATCTACGAGTTCACTCACATTTTTGTTAACCAATTCTTGGAATACGCAACCCAGAATACGTTCAGTGGCCCGATTTACCCGTAAGATAATTCCTTCTCCATCACAAATGGCAATTCCATCGTAAGAGGATTCAATGATTGTGCTAAATTCTTCATTGCTAACTGTTTTGATAGAAGCAATTTTATGAATCCATAGAATACCGGATATTTGCCCTTCTGTGTTCACAACTGGAATCATCGGGCTTTGAGTTAGGGAAATGTCACTTATTTTCTGATCCTCTCGGGCAACTGAAATCCCAATCTTCATAAAGTCTGATACTAAAGGTGGGTTATTTCTGTGCCGACTATTTAACAAATTCTGTACTACTTGTTCATCTAACACAAAACTTCCTAAATATCGCTCATCATTTACTATAGGAGCAGCTGGTACTCTCCAGTCAACTAATAGATTTAAAGCTGCCTGGACTGTTTGTTGCGGGGCTAAAAGGGGGAACTCAGTGTCCATTAGGTCTTTGACTCTCAAAATAATTGTTCCTCCCCACGCCTAAGAACTCTACAATATAGTTCGACGTATTTATCTGTTTATCCTTGTTATTAGAAGACAAGATTGTGCTAAATAACTGATTATTTGATTGTAAATACATATACTTCCTACTTTTATTTGTATTACAGTCAAAACTGAATCAATCATAAAATGGTTAATAAGTCAAAAATGACTTAGCAAGAAAACCTTAGTAAAGAAAATTATAAAAAATCAGTCAATTCTCATTATATTTTATAATATTAAATTTAAAATATAATGAGAATTGACAGGTATTACATACTATTTTAAACAGATAATCTGAGTTGTAGCTTTGTAAAGGACATAGGTTGGCATATAATTTGCAATTGTTTGTTATAAGATTCTCGGGTATGCATCTTTGGGAAAGTAGTTAACTGAAGATTATCAATGAATTACTTTTCAAAAGGCTATTCATTAATAGGAGGTGAATATTTTCTGCATATCCAGAGGAATAAAGAAATGGAGGGAAAAGAATTGGGCAAGTATCGTGTTGCAGTTGATGTTGGAGGAACGAATACAGATGTCTTTATCTTTGACGAGCTTTCCGGCGATATTCAAATTGCAAAAGTACCGTCAGTGCCGATGAATCCGGCAT
>Ga0209347_1000856_pt1 | contig 62833 bp, 62 predicted proteins | sample AutmiccommuBRH23_FD_187382 | JGI IMG/M metagenome (GOLD analysis project Ga0209347, IMG submission 187382) | Deep subsurface microbial communities from Mt. Terri, Switzerland - Autotrophic microbial communities BRH/23 (SPAdes) (version 2) | ecosystem: Environmental > Aquatic > Deep subsurface >... | reverse complement strand
ACGCTGTGTACGCTTCACCCACGCCGTCACCGACGTCGGCGCAACACTCGCTTCCAGGCGGCTCGCTACGCCTTACCTGGGCTGGACTCTCACCAGCTGATCGCGCCAGCTTCGCCTGGCGCACTGGATCCCGGAGCCGTCCGCTCGCGCGGACTCTCCGGGATGACGATGTGAGGGGAAGCCGTTTCACTCCTTCGTCATCCCGGAGGGGGCGCGCGAGCGCCCGGCTCCGGGATCCACCCGCCGCTCCGGCCTTCCACCTGATCGCCCCGCAATTGACCGAGAGCGACCGTCGCACACGGTTGACGCCAACAATTGCGGTCGGCAGCCTCGATCCCACCCGAGGCGGCGGCCCCCGCATCGGCATTGCGGAGGCGCAGCCATGATGGCCGGCGAGCAGCACGGCACCGACCCAGCGGTAAAGGTCGTCCCAGCCAATCGGGCCGACTGGGCCGACCTCCAGGCGATCTTCGGCACCCGCGGCGAGGCGGCCGGGTGCTGGTGCCAGCGCTACAAGCTGCAGCCGCGCGAGGCGTTCAAGTCGCATCCGCCCGCGGTGCGGGCCGAGCGGCTGCGCCGGCAGACCAACTGCGGCAATCCCGATGCCGGCAGCACAAGCGGCCTCGTCGCGTATCTCGGGGGCGAGCCGGCCGGCTGGTGCGCGGTCGAGCCGCGGCCGGCCTATGCCGGCCTGCTGCGGGTCTACCGCACGCCCTGGCAGGGCCGGACCGAGGACAAGCTCGACGCCGGCGTCTGGGCGGTGACCTGCGTCTTCGCCCGCGCTGGCTTCCGCCGCCGCGGCCTCAGCCATGCCCTGGTACGCGCCGCCGTCGGCTTCGCCCGCGAGCGCGGCGCCCGCGCCCTGGAGGGATACCCGATGCTCACCCGGCCGGGACAGGAAGTGCCCTGGGGCGAGTTGCATGTCGGCACTCGCGGCGTCTTCGCCGCCGCCGGATTCGCGGAGGTCGGCCGGCCCTCCCCCAGGCGCGCCGTGATGCGGATCGATTTCTGAGGGATCAGCCGTCGCCGAGAGGGCCTGACGCCGGCATCGCCTGCCGGGCTCGATCGTCGACGGCGACCAGATCCCGGATGCCGTCCTCGATCTGCAAGGTGGCCTCGCGCAGTCCCCGAAGCCCCAGGTCCAGGAGACCCGGGTCGGTCGGCGAGCTGCTGTAGACGACGCTGCCGGTGCGCTGGAAGGTCGGGGCGCCCTCGACCACCACGAGCTTGCCGCCGCGTACCAGGGGATGCGCCATGCGCAGCGGCAGATAGGCACTGCCGCCGAACTTCAGGATGTAGCTCAGCGCGATGCTGCCGAGGCCGACCGAGATCTCGGCGACGAGGTCGGGAAAAGCGTCGTCGTGCCGGTACCGGAACGTGCCGCCCCAATCGACATAGGCATAGCCCTTGCGCCAGGCGTCGTCGTCGACCGAGCACCCCTCGACGGTGCTCAGCAGGAAGAAGTCCTCGACCAGCAGTTCCTCGATCACCAGTCCCGGCGTCTCCCGCGGCTCGTACATAACGCCGATGTCCATCGACCCGTCGGCGAGTTGGCGCATCAGCCCGGGCGAATAGTCGGCCACGACATGCAGGGCGACGTCGGGCGCCTCGCGCCGCATCCAGCCGCCCCATTCCAGCACCAGCTGATCCCAAAGACTGACGACCGACCCGAGGCTGAGCGAAGCGCTGTGCTGCTTGGGCAGGGCGACATCGCTCTCGGCGCGCCGCCACAACCGCAGCAGCCGGACCGCATAATGCCGGAGGCGCTCGCCCGCGGCGGTCAGCTGCGCGCCGGAGTGATCCCGGACGAACAGCTCCCGGCCGAGCATCTCCTCCAGCGTCTTGATGCGGGCGCTCACCGTCGATTGGGTGACGTTGAGCGTTTCCGCCGCCCTGTTGAAGTTCCCGGTGGCGGCGACCTCCAGGAACGTCCTGATCTGATCGATATGCATGCGCGGGGTCCGATCGCCGCGAACGACGGTGCGCGCGGCCCGCCAGGTGACGGCTTCGCGAAGGATACCCGCAGGGCGCCGTGAAAGTCAGTTCCCTTGAGGGAGCGCGTGATCGGTGCCGGAGGCGGGCCGTACGCCGATGCACGGCCCGCCTCGTCGCGCAAGGCTAGTTGGCCGCCTTGATGCGATCCAGGACCTTGCCCTCCATGGCTTCGAGTCCGGGGGGAACGCTCGGCATGAACTTCAGGTTGGCCAGCGCCGCATCGTCGAACGCCGCCGCGACCGCCGCCCGGGAACCCTCCGGCATGAGGGCGATCGAGTCCTTCACGGCACCGATCGACCCGGTCGATTCCGAGATCATGGTGACGATCTTCGGCTGCATCACGAAATTGATCCACTTGTAGGCGGCATCGTCAGCCTCGCCCTTGGCCGGGATCGCGAAGGTGTCGATCCAGGCCAGCGCGCCGGTCCGGGTCGGCACGAAGCGAATGTCCGGGTTCTGGCCATACAGCTTGAAGGCCGTCGAATCCCAGGCGTCGGACACCACGACTTCGCCGGAGAGCAGCATGCTCGACAGGTCGTTGCCGCCGGTCCAGTAGGCCTTCACGTTCTTCTTGCAGGCGATCAGCTTCGGCGCCAGCTCGTCGAGGATCGACTGATAAGCCGCCGGATCGCCATAGGCGGCGAATGGGTCCTTGCCGGCGTCGAAGGCCATGCCCAGCAGCAGCGCCCGCTTCAGGCGCATGGACACGCGCCCCTGGTATTTCGGATCGCACAGGTCGCTCCAGCCCTTCACGTCCGGCGCCTTGGAGATGTCGACGATGAGGCCCTGCGTCCCCCAGACATGCGGCACCGCGTAGATCGCGTCGCCGATCCGGGCGTTCTCCTGCATCGCCTTCATCATGTCGGGCTGGAACACCGAGGTGTCGATCCGGGCGAGGTCGAGCGGCTTGTAGATGCGGTACTCGGTCTGCGCCGCCACGACGCGGGAGACGCTCGGCTGCGCGAGGTCGAACCCGGCCCCGCCGGTCGCCCGCAGTTTGGCGACCATCTCCTCGTTGTTCGACAGCGTCACCTCGACCTTGATGCCGGGGTACTTCGCCTCGAACAGCGCCACCACCGCCTCCGGGGCGTATCCACCCCATGTCAGCAGCCTGAGCGGTTCGGCCTGCACCGTCTGCGGGCCGCCGAGCATGGCGGCACCGATCAGCAGGCCCTTGAGCAAGTCCTTCATCACGCCCTCTCCTGTGTGAGTTCAGCCTCCGCTGCGGAAGACGACTTTTCTGTATTTCCGTTTATCCAGAAATACGGACAGTTCGACAGATCATCCGCGATCCCAGGGTAGAAATCGGAGATCCCATCGCCGTCGAATTCAAAGTAATACATGACCGGGTAGGCCGTTTCGGTATACGCGCCGGGAACTTGCGCCCGGTATTCGCCGTCGCGCCACGCCATGTCCGTGCTGCACCAGGAGGCTGACTGGTCGACCCGGCGGTAATGCAGGGTGACGGCACGCAGGGCGGCGCCGGACGACGCGACCGAGATCTCGATCGGCTGGCCGCGCACGAAGCCCTGCGGCGACAGGTGGCGGCCGGCGTGCCGCTGCGGCCTCGACCATGTCAGGATCCGCTCGACCCGGCGCGTCGCCAGGGGGCCGGCGGCGGGACGCGTGAGCCGGTCCCCCGCGACGATCGCTTCGAGGTCGGCGATATCTCGGTCGATCGCCGGCAACCGGTCGTCCCAGCGGCCCCGCAGCCAGGAATGCGGCCCATAGGTGATGTCAGGCAGATAGACGTCCCGGCAGGCGGCGGCCGCCTCCGCCCAGGCAGCCCGCGCCTTCCGGTAGTGCACGACGGCCTCCCGGGCCGCCCTGGCCTCGCCGGACAGCAGGTGGTACTCCCAGAACACCGCGGCCCTGACCTTGTCGGCGAAGAACCGGCCGATGGCCGCCAGGATGGTCACGTCCACCGCGACCAGGTGCAGCTCGGCATCTGCGGATCCTTCCCCGGCGCGCGCGATCGCCTCGGCGGCGGCGGTCGCGTGCTGCTCCAGCCAGTTCGCCCAGGTGAGCGGCGAGATCCTGCGGATGCCCTGGCCGCCGTCGACGCAGGCCGCGAACTCGGCCGCCGACATGAACAGCTGCGGGTCGCACGACCCGACCGTGCCGAAGCGCGCCGGCCCGGCCTGCTCGTAGCCGTAGGGAAGCGACGGCGCCTCGTGGACCAGCGACATGTTCTCGTACATCTCGGGCCAGTAGGAATTGTTCGAGGCGGTCGGCGTGTGCGCGAGGGTGATCAGCGGCAGGATGCGGCTGGCGCTGGCGATGGCGCTGCCGCAGCTCCCGGCGGCGATGCCGAACTTCGACTCCAGGAAACGGCTGAAGGCCGCGGGATCGGCTTCAGGGTCGTAGAGCGATCGTCCCCAGACGCGGTAGGTGTACTCGAACTTCTGCCAGTCGCGGCGGTGGACCAGGGACGCGTCCCGGTAGCCAGTACGGCTGCCCGCCACACCGGTCCCCATGCGGCCCTTGAAGGAGAGCGGCTCGCACAGCTCCACGCCCTGGCAGCCGCAGAAGGTCGAGTTGCGGCCATAGCCTCCCGCGATGGCCGGGTCGCCCCACAGCAGGATCCGTGTCGTGCCCGGCCAGATGCGGAACACGACGTCGTAGGGGCGATCCTGGCGCAGCAGGTCGCCATAGCTGTAGCGCATGAACTTGCGCGAGCCCTCGCTGAACCTCCACTTGCCGACGTGCTTCTCGACATCGTGCCCGGAATAGAGGTGCTCCGCGTTCCGGCCGGCGGATGCGTCGTTGCGCACGGGCAGTTCGAGGGCGCGGATCGACATCTGGTGATAGGGCAGCCCGAAATGCTCCGAGGTGTATTTCGGCGAGATGCTCACCGGCATGCCGGTCGCCAGCGCCAGGGCGATCAGCCGCTCGTCGATGCCCTTGGCGTGCAGGTCGAGGCGGATGCTGCGGCCGGCCGCCGCCACCGCCGCGAAATAGGTCTGCCAGAAGTCATAGTCCCCCTCGGGGATCCCGCTCTCCACATGGACCCGCAGGGTGAGGCCGCTGATCTCCGGGACTTCCGCGAGAATCGCCGCCACGGCGTCCCGGCAGTAGCCGGCGATGTTGGCGGGGCCGAGGCCGGCGATCTGGTGCCTGGCGTTCGGGCAGTCGTCGAAGTCGTAGCTCTGGGTCCACAGCGCCAGCTGGAACTGCAGGCCGCGCCGGTCGGCCTCGCGGGCGATGAACTTCAGGGTCTCCAGGTTCCGGCGGCGCTCGTCGTCGCTCAGGTTCGAGACCGTGACGTCATGGCTCGGGACCGCGACGAGGAACGGATAGGCCAGGTGAAAATAGACGTCCGAGATGAATTCGTTGCCGTAGGGATAGTTGTACTGCATCCCCAGCGTCAGGGAGATCCGGTTGATCCTGTGGGTCACCAGGAGCGTGAGGTACTCCTCCCAGCCGTCGCGGTCGTGAAACCAGGGAAGATCCTCGGCTTCGCTTTGAAAGCACCTGGAGATGCTGCGCACCTTCGCGGTCGGCGTCTCCACCAGGGGAACGGCGAAATCCAGGGCCTGAGAGAGTTCGGATGCATGACGCACCCGGTCGGCCAGCTCGGTGATCGCATACACCAGGCCGCGGACGTCCGCGCCGTAGACGAAGACCACGTTTCCCGGCTCTTCCGTCCCTTCGAAGATGGCGAAGGCCTCGGGCTCCCGCGGAAGCTCGATGCGATGCAGCGCACTCTTCCGCCGGATCTCCTCGCCGTCCGACAGGGCAATGACGATCTGCGTGCCGCCTTCGCCCCAGGATGACCCGAACGAGTGAAAGGCGACCGCCCGCTCGCCGAGACTGGCCTGCAGCACACCGATCGCCCAGTCGATCTGGGGGCGTGCAGAAGAATCGGGGATCTCGACGAAACGAACATGCACAAGCCCATTCACGTCGGGGAATGGATGCTCTGCTTCGCTCATGCGCGCTGATCGGGCATTTGGGCTCGCTCCACCGTCTCTCGGTGACCGTCGAGCAAATGCTAGGGTGCGTGAATCATCCGCAGAAACGAATATTATCGTTCGTGTCGATCGTATTTATCGATCAGCGGTCCGGCGGTTCGCACGACGACGGCTCACGTCGTCCCCTCGCCCCGCGTCGCCCTGGCGATCTCCTCCGCCGGGATGTCGTCGAAGCTGGCGTAGTTCATCCGGTACATCCGCGCGTATGGCCCGCCCGCCGCACCAGCGCGTCGTGCTTGCCCTGCTCGACGATCCGGCCGTCCTGCAGCACGATGATGCGGTCGGAGCCGTGCTGGCGGTGCTTGAAGTCCGGCCGCGCGGCGGCGCCTATGACTGAGGAACGGACAATGGCTCAAGCGACACGCGTCACGACGCCCGGCGGCGAGGAACTGGTGCTTGTGCCGAGGGCCGACTACGAGCGTCTGGTCGAGGCGGCGGAGCAACTGGCGGATGTCTCGGCCTACGACGAGGCGAAGCGCCGGCTCGCCGCCGGCGAGGACGAGCTGCTGCCGCCCGCGATGGTCGATCGCCTGCTGGCCGGCGAAAGCGCGCTCCGGGTGTGGCGGGAGCATCGCGGCCTGTCGGCGAGCGAGCTGGCCGGGCGGGCCGGGCTGTCGCAGGCCTATGTGAGCCAGCTCGAGACCGGCAAGCGGGACGGCTCGGTCACAGCCTTGGGCGCGCTCGCCCGAGCGCTCGGGGTCGACATCGGCGATCTGGCGCCCTGACCGCCGCCGCCCAAAGGATCGCATCCGAGATCCCGTTGCGTGTTGCGCGGCATGCTGGCGGCGGCCGGCGTCACCGTGGTGGCAGTCGCCGGCGCGGTGTGGTGGCAGCCGTCCTTCCCGCAGCCGCTGCCGGCGATCGCCGTCATCCCGGTCAGGGCGATCGGTGGAGCGCCGGCGCCAGATGTCGACGGCGAGGTCGTTGCCGACAATGTCATATCCGCCCTGTCACGGTCCGATAATCCCAGGTGGAGGGACCGGCATGTCGGGGGGGGGGGCGATTAGGCCGCCCCTTACGTCGTCCCCTCGCCCCGCGTCGCCCTGGCAATCTCCTCCGCCGGGATGTCGTCGAAGCTGGCGTAATTCATCCGGTACATCCGCGCGTACAGGCCGCCGGCGGCCACCAGCGCGTCGTGCTTGCCCTGCTCGACGATGCGGCCGTCCTGCAGCACGATGATGCGGTCGGCGCCGCGGATGGTCGCCAGCCGGTGCGCGATCACCATGGCGGTGCGGCCCTCCAGCAGCTTGGCCAGGGCCCGCTGGATCTCCAGCTCGGTGTAGCTGTCGACGTTGGCGGTGGCCTCGTCCAGCACCAGGATGCGGGCGTTGGCCACCAGGGCGCGGGCGAAGCTGATCAGCTGGCGCTGGCCGAGCGACAGGTTGGCGCCGCGCTGCTCCAGCACGGTGTCGTAGCCCTTCGGCAGGGCGGCGATGAAGTCGTGGGCGCCGACCGCGCGCGCGGCGGCCTCGACGTCGGCGGGGGTCGCCGAGGCGTTGGCGTAGCGGATGTTCTCCGCGATGCTGGTGGAGAACAGGAACGGCTCCTGCAGCACCATGGCGATGTGGCGGCCGAGCGAGGCCTGGGTGACGCTGCGCACGTCGCGGCAGCCGACCAGCACCCGGCCCTGCCAGACGTCGTAGAAGCGGTGCACCAGCGCCGTCGTGCTGGTCTTGCCCGAGCCGGTCGGGCCGACCAGCGCCACGGTCTCGCCGGGCGCCACCCGGAAGCTGACGTCGTGCAGCACCGCATTGCCCGGCACGTAGCCGAAGGTGACGCCCTGGAACTCCACCGAGCCGTCGATGTCGGCCGGGTCCTCGGCGTCCGGCGCGTCCTCGACCTCGACCGCGACGTCGGTGACCTCGAAGATGCGCTGCCCCGAGGCCATGGCGCGCTGCATGATGCTGTATTGCAGGGTCAGCGAGCGGATCGGGTCGAAGAAGCGCTGCACATAGAACAGGAAGGCGATCATGATGCCGACGTCGAGGCTGGCGTCGAGGACCATGGCACCGCCGGCCACCACCACGATCGCCATCGCCGAGCCGGTCAGGGTGTCGACGATCGGGATCATCACGTTGGTGTATTTCGAGGCCTTCAGATGCGTCAGCAGATTGGCGCGCGCCTTGGCCTCGAACAGCCGGAAGTTCACGTCCTCGCGGCCGAGCTCCTGGATGGCGCGGATGCCGTGGACGTTCTCCGCCAGTGCGGCGTTGGCTGAGCTGCTGGCCTCGCGCGCCGCCATGAAGGCCTTGCGGGCGAGCGGCAGCCAGACGATCCGCACCAGCAGCAGCAGCGGCACCACCGACAGGGTCAGCGCCCCCAGCGTCGGGTCCAGGCTGAGCACCACCACCACGATACCGACCAGCAGTACCAGGTCGCCGATCGCGAAGATCGAGGACTCCAGGAACTCCTGCAGCGCGTAGACGTCGCCCTGCAGCCGCGACATCAGCCGGCCGACCTCGGTCTTGTCCATGAAGGACAGCGAGACGACCTGGAGATGCGCGTACATCGCCCGGCGCAGGTCGAACAGCAGGTTCTGCGCGGTGCGGCTGACCGTCGCCTCCATCAGGTGGTTGGCGGCGTAGTTCAGCGCCACCACCGCGACGAACAGCCCAACGAAGATCTGCAGCAGGGCGAGGTCGCCGGCACCGTCGGCCAGCGCATGGTCGATGGCGGCGCGCACGATCAGCGGGATCGACAGCTGGGTGCAGGTGAAGGTCAGCACCGCCAGCACGCCGAGCGCGATGCGCCGGCGGTAGGGTGCGAGATAGCTCAGGAACCGGCTGATCACCCAGGGATCGAAGGCGCGGCCGAACAGCTCCTCGTCCTGGCTGACCTGCGAGCCGACGACCGCCAGCGGCGACGGCCGGTCGCGGCGCTGCTCCGGTCCCTGCGGCGCGGTCGGGGTGGCCTCGTCGTCGGCAGCGGGGCTCATGCGCGTTCACCGGCGTCGGTGCTGCGGGACTGCAGCTCGTAGAGCTGGCGATAGCGGCCGCCGGCCGCCATAAGAACGTCGTGGCTGCCGCGCTCGACGATGCGCCCGCCCTCCAGGAACAGGATCTCGTCGGCGTGCATCAGGGCGCTGAGCCGGTGCGCGATGACGATCACCGCGCGGTCGGCGGTGAACTCGGCCAGCGCCTCGCGGATGCGGCGCTCGGTGGCGGCGTCGACGGCGGCGGTGGAATCGTCGAACACCAGGATCCGGGCATCCGGCAGCACGGCGCGGGCGATCGACAGCCGCTGCCGCTGGCCGCCGGATAGCGACACCCCGCGCTCGCCGACCAGGGTCTGATAGGCCTGCGGCAGGCCCTTGATGTAGTTGTGCAGCTGCGCCATCTGCGCCGACTTCTCGATGTCGGTGCGGCCGGCCCAAGGGTCCCCGTAGGCGACGTTGTGGCCGATGCTGGCGGTGAATAGAAATGGCTCCTGCGGCACGATGCCGACCGCGGCGCGCAGCGAGCGCAGGGTGACGCCGCGGATGTCCTGGCCGTCGATGGTGATGCGCCCGGCGGTCGGGTCGTAGAACCGCCCGGCGAGCTGCGCGATCGTGGACTTGCCGGAGCCGGGCGGCCCGACGATGCCGATCATCCGCCCCGGTCGCGCCTCGAAGTCGATGCCTTCCAGCGTCAGCCCGCCGCCGGCCTTCGCCGGATAGCGGAACGACACGCCCTCGAATCGCAGCACGCCGCCGGTGACCGTCAGGTCCGGCGCGCCCGGCGCGTCGGCGATCGACGGCACCAGGTCGAGCACGTTGAACAACCGGCCGCCGCAGGTCGAGGCGCGGGCGATCGAGTTGATCATCCAGCCGATCTGCCGCACCGGCATCTGCAGGATCAGCATGAAGGCCAGCGCCTCGGTGAGCTGGCCCAGCGTCACCTCGCCGGCGATCACCTTCGCACCGCCGACCCACAGGGTCAGCGCCATCGCCAGGAAGTAGACGAAGGTCATCTGCGTGGTCGACAGCACGAACAGCCGCACCCGTCGGGCGGCGATGGCGAGTGCGGTGTCGGAGATGGCGTCGAAGCGCGCCATCTCGTGCGCCTGCGCCGCGAACGCCCGCACCACCCGGATGCCGCCGAGGTTCTCCTCCATCACCTTGGTCAGCAGCGACATCTGGTCCTGCAGTGCGATCCAGGTGTCGCGCAGCTTCAGCCGCGCGATCGAGGCGCGCACGCCGACGATCGGCACGAAACTCAGCGCCGCCAGCGCCAGCATCGGGTCGTTGCGCAGCAGCACCACCGCACCGCCGCCGATCAGCACGGTCAGCAGGATCGAGCGCAGCACCCCGGTGTCGACCCACAGCCGCACCCCCTCGATGTCGAGGATGCCGCGGGTCATCAGGTCGCCGGTGTGCACCCGGTCGTGCCAGGACAGGCTCAGCGTCTGCAGCTTGCGGTAATAGTCGAGCCGCAGCCGGTAGCCGATCAGCTGGCCGACCGCCTCGCCCTGGTAGTTCTGCAGCATGGTGAACACGCCGCGAGCGATCGCCGCGCCGAACAGCAACGCGGCGGTGACCAGCAGCGCGTGCTCGGCATGGGCACGCGCCGTCTCGCCGGCGGCGGCCCCGGCCAGCAGTCCGCGCGCCTGGTCGACGGCCTGGCCGAGATACTGAGGGACCAGCAGCTGGAAGCCGGCGGCCAGTACGGTCGCCACCACGGCGACCGCCATGCGCGCGCGATGCCGGAACGCCATGACGGTGATCCGCCGCAGCACGCGCGCGTCGAGCCGCGCAACGTCGATGCCGTAGTCGGATCCGGACTCGGTGTCGACGCGGATCGGTTGCTTCTCGGGACGAGCCATCGGGCGACTGCGGTGACGGTGGGGATGGGCGAGGACTATGCCACGGGCGGCGGGTCGGTGGGAGGGTGGGATGCGTGTTTCTTGGGCAGTCCGGGAGGGAAGCGGGACAGGCACGTCGCTTCGTGGGTCCGGCTCTCCGCGGCTTCGCCGTGGCGGCCGGGATGAGGGAAAATGGCAGCTTATTCACATCCCTCATCCCGGCCGTAGCGCAGCGGAAAGCCCACGAAGCGACGTGCGCTACCCGTCTGCCTGGATCCGCCGCGCCCCCGCCTGCGCCGCCAGGGCCAGGCGGGTGACCGCCAGCGCGTGACCCGCCGGCATGGCGGTCGCCGTGCGGGCGCGGACGTCGTCGAGGAACCTGCGGAAGTAGCTCAAGGTCTCCCCGTCGGCGTCGATGTGGCGGGTGCCGTCGCGGTTCGACAGGAACACGTGGTCACCGCCCGGCCGGCCGGCGATGTCGATGTATTTGCGCAGCTCGATATAGCCTTCGGTGCCGAGCAGGACGAGCCGGCCATCGCCCCAGGCGTCGAGGCCGTCGGGGGTGAACCAGTCGACGCGGATGAAGCCGGACGCCCCGCCGCCCCGCAGCAGGATCTCGCCGTAGTCCTCGAAGTCAGGGACGTCCGGCATGGCGTGGTTGGCGACGGCGCTGGCGACGATCTCGGCGGCGTCGGCGCCGGTGAAGAACAGGAACTGGTCGATCTGGTGCGAGGCGATGTCGGTCAGGATGCCGCCGAAGGCCTCGCGTTCGAAGAACCAGGCCGGACGGATGGCGCGGTTCAGGCGGTGCGGGCCGAGGCCGACGGTCTGCACGACACGGCCGATCTCGCCGTCGGCGACCAGCCGGGCCGCCGTCTCGCAGGCCCGCACCATGAAGCGCTCGGAGAAGCAGATCGAGAAGATCCGGCCGGTCTCGCGCGCGACGCGCTCGATCTCCTCGACCTGGGGGAAGGTTGTCGCACCCGGCTTGTCGACCATTACGTCCTTGCCAGCCCGCATCGCCCGAACCGCGATGCCGGCGCGGTCGCGCGGGATGGCGGCCGAAACAATGATGTCGATTCCGGGGTCGTCGAGCAGCCGCTCGCGATCGACCTCAGCCAGGAGCGGGAAGCGCTCGCGGAACCCCTGCAGCACCCGCGGGTCGCTCGTTTGCGGACAGTAGCCGGCGCAAACGGCACCGGCGGCGATCAACTCCCCGACCAGGTGGTAGACGTGGCGGTGGTCGAGGCCGATCGCCGCGAAGGTCGGCGCACCGCTCATCCGGCCACCGTCACCGGCTGGCCGGTGGCGCCGGTGGCGATCAGGGCGTCGATCAGGCGGTGCACGCGCAGCCCCTCCTCGCCTGTGACCCGCGGCTCGCGGTCGGAGCGGATGGCGTCGACGAAGTCGGCCATGACGGCGCGGTGATAGTCGTGCGGGAACGCCATCGGGTCGGCGCCGGTGCCGCCCGCACTCCTGTCCGGCTCGATCTCGACCTTGCGGCCATCGTGGAACTGCACCAGCAGGGCGGTGCCGACCAATGACGCGGTACCATGCTCGCAGGTCAGCTCGATGCGCTCGGGAAAACCGGGATAGGCGGCCGTGGTGGCGTCGATGACGCCGAAGGCGCCGTTGGCGAAGCGGGCGGCCGCGCAGACCATGTCCTCGGTCTCCATGCGGTGGATCGGCGTGGTGGTCGCGTAGCCGGTCACCTGCTCGACCGGCCCGGCGAGGCTGAGCATCAGGTCGAGGGTGTGGATGCCCTGCGAGATCAGCACGCCGCCGCCGTCACGCGCGAAGCTGCCGCGGCCCGGCTCGTCGTAGTAGCCCTGCTGCGGCCGCCACAGCCGGATCGTGGTCGAGCAGCCGGCGATGGCGCCGAGTTCGCCGGCCTTCAGCAGCTCGGCCAGCCGCATGCCGGCGGGCCGGAAGCGGTGCTGCAGCACGACGCCGAGCTTCACGCCGGCCTTGCGGCAGGCCGCGACCATCTCCTCCGCCTTGGCGGTGGTCACCTCGAGCGGCTTCTCCATCAGCACATGCTTGCCGGCGGCGGCACAGCGCAGCGCGATGTCGCGGTGGGTGTTGGCAGGGCTGAGCACCGCCACCGCCTCGACCGACGGATCGTCGAGGATGGCGTCCAGGCTGCCGCAGAGCGGGAACGACGGAAATTGCGCGCCGAAGCCGTCTCGCCGTGCCCGGCTCGGACTGAAGGCGTGCACCACCTCGATGCTGTCACCGAGGTCCAGCAGGCCCCTGGCATGCGGCGTCACCGCCATGCCGAGGCCCACGATGGCGATCCGTGTTTTCATACGGGGAGTTCCTGTCGCAATGAGTGTTTGCCGGGCGTCACGGGCCGAACCACCGCAGCGGCCCCAGCGTGAGCGGCGAGACCAGCGTCACCAGCAGCAGCACCGCCAGCAGCGCGCCGACGAAGGGCAGGATGGCGCGGAACACCGCCCCGACGTCGGCCTGGCCGACGCGCGCGGTGATGAACACCAGCATGCCGAGCGGTGGCGTGAGCGCCCCGATCACCAGGTTGAGCACCAGCACGATGCCGAACTGGATCGGATCGTAGCCGACCGCGACCACCATCGGCACCAGGATCGGCACCAGGATGACCAGGGCCGCGATCATCTCCATGAACAGGCCGACGAACAGCAGGAAGACGTTGATCAGCAGCAGCAGCACATAGGGGTTCGTGCTGATCGCGCCGAGGGCGGCGGCGATCTTCTGCGGCGCCTGCTCGAAGGTCAGCACCCAGGCGAAGGGTGCGGCGGCGGCAATGATGATGGCGACGGCCACGGTGTCGGAGGTCGCCTCGCGGATCGCCGCAGTGAAGCTGGCGGCGGTCAGGCGGCGATACACCAGGGCGCCGCAGAAGATGGCGAACAGGAAGGCGATGGCACCCGCCTCGGTGGCGGTGAACACGCCGAAGCGCACGCCGCCGACGATCACCACCGGCAGCAGCAGCGCCGGCACGGCGGCCCCGAGGGCGGACAGCCGCTGCCGGCCGGTGGAGCGCGGGATGTCGCCGCCATAGCCGCGCCGGCGGGCGACGAAGTAGACGACGACCGACAGCGCGGTCGCCGCCATCAGCCCGGGCACCAGGGTGGCGACGAACAGCGCGCCGACCGAGACCGACGCCAGTGCCGCGTAGATGATCAGCCCGAGGCTGGGCGGGATCAGATTTGCCAACGTCGAGGCGGCGCTGGTCAGCGCGCAGGAGAAGGCACGCCCGTAGCCGCGCTTCTCCATCTCCGGCACCAGCAGCTTGGCGATCGCCGAGGCGTCGGCCGAGGACGAGCCGGAGACGCCGGCCAGCAGCGTGTTGGTGACGACGTTGGCCTGCCCCAGGCCGCCGCGCAGATGCCCGACCAGATGGGTGGCGAGGTCGACCAGCCGCGAGGTGATGCCGCCGGCATTCATCACTGCCGCCGCCATGATGAAGAACGGGATCGCCAGCAGCGTGAAGGAGTTCAGTGACGACGCCAGGTTCTGCGACACCACCAGCAGCATGGTGTTGCCGAGCGGCACGAAGGCGGCGAATGCCCCGAAGACGAGCGCGAAGGCGATCGGCACCTCCAGGAAGATCAGCGCCAGGGCGACGATCATCAGCACCGTCACGCTGCCGCTCTCGGCGTAGAGCATCGGCCCGCCGTGGCGCACCGCCAGGTACAGCAGTCCTCCGGCCAATACCGTGGCCGCCCCGGCCCACGCCGCCTGCCCTCCTTGCGGCCGCAGCAGGTACAGCAGGTTCAGGGCGCCGCCGACCGGCACGGCGATGAACAGGTAGCGGATCGGCCACTGCATGGCCGGCGACACCGCCATTGTCCGGGTCGCGTAGTCGTAGCCGTGGACGATCAGAACGACGCTCGCCGCCGCCACCACGATGCGCACCAATGCCGCATGCCATGGCCGCCCCGCCGCCGGCAGGAAGCGCGACAGCAGGTCGATGGCGATGTGACCGTTGCGGCCGACCAGCACCGCGGTGCCGACGAAGACGCCCCAGGTGAACGCCCAGAGCGAGACCTCCTCCGGCCACGCCATTGCCGCCTGCAGCACGTAGCGGCAGAACACCTGCAGGCTGGCGATGCCGGCAGCCCCCAGCATCAGGATGACCGCGAGGCCCTCCAGCCCGCGGTCGGCGATGGCGGCGGCCCGGTGCGCCGCGCCTGATGGCGCGGCGCCCTCTTCCATGACAGCCAACGGTCCGGCTCCCGATGCGGTTCGCAGGTGCCCGACCGTCAGGCGAGCGCGCGGATCTTGTCGATCATCGCCTTGGTCTCGGGGCTCTTCTTGCCGAACTCGGCGAACAGCGGCTCGGTCAGCTTCGCCCACTCGGCCCGCTCAGCGGCGCTGATCTGCGTCACCGAAACGCCGATCGCCTTCAGGTCGGCGAGCGCCTTGTCGGCGTTGGCGCGGTTCTCGGCGCGCTGTGCCGCGAAATGCTCCCTGGCGGAGCTGCGGACCAGCTCCTGCAGGTCGGCCGGCATGGAGTCGAGCCAGGCGGCGTTGACCCGCACCGCCTTCGGCAGGAACCAGTGGTAGCTCAGGGTCAGGTTCTTCGCCTGCTCGTGCCACTTGAAGCCGAGGATCGAGAAGAAGTCGGAATCCAGGCCGTCGATGATGCCGGTCGACAGCGCCGAGTATTGCTCGGTATAGGGCAGCGGCGTCGGCTTGGCGCCGAGCTTGGACCAGAAGTCGACCCAGACCCGCAGTTCGGGAACCCGGATCTTCAGCCCGGACAGCGTGGCAAGGTCGGTCACCGGGCGCTTCGACAGCACGTGGCGGAAACCGGTCTCGCCATAGGCGACGAACTCGACACCGGTCTTGGCGCGGGCGATGCGCGAGCATTCCTGGCCGAGCGGGCCCTGCAGCACCGCGTCGACATGCTTCTCGTCCTTGTAGATGAAGCCCGGCGCGCCGCCGAACGCCGCGATCTCCGGCGCGATCGCCTCCTCGGAATCCGGGCCGGCGGTCGTCACCTGGATGGTGCCGATGCGGCTGCCCTCGAGCAGCTCGCCGAGCTTGCCGAGCTGGCCCGCCGGGAAATGCTGCGCATCGATGCGCCCGCCGCTCTTGGCGTTCATGGTGTTCTTCCACGCCTCGAAGGCGTTGGTCAGCGGCGAGCCGATGGCCTCGGTGTGGGCGATCTTGCAGACGAACTTGGCCTGCGCCCGAGCGCTGGAGACCACGGCCGGCATGGCAAGCACGGCCGCACCCGCGGTGACGAACGCCCGGCGGTTCAGCCCGGGACCGGGCTTCGACGATGACTTCATTGTTGTTTCCTCCCTCGGCGGGACATACCCCCGGGCTGATCCCGGTATCTGGTATGGCACCATACCGGTAGGATACAATTTCCCGACCCGCTGACAAGGGCGCCTCGATGGATGCTGCACTCCGCCTGACCGACCCGATCGCGCCGCAGCTCGTCGCAGCGCTGCGCCAGGGCATCGCCGAGCTGCGCCTGCGCCCCGGCGAGGCGCTGTCGGAGAAGGACATCGCCGCCCGCTTCGGGGTCAGCCGGCAGCCGGTCCGCGAGGCCTTCATCAAGCTGTCGGAGGCCGGCCTGGTGGAGATTCGGCCGAGTCGCGGCACCTACGTCATGAAGATCTCGGTGCGCGAGGTGGTCGACGCCCGCTACGTGCGCGAGGCGATCGAGTGCGACATCGCCCGCACAGCCAGCCGGCTCGCGACCCGCGCGCAGACCGCGCGGCTGCGCGCCATCGTCGCCGAGCAGGAAAGCGCAGCAGCTGCCGACGACCGCTGGCGCTTCAACGACCGCGACCTGGCCTTCCACCGCGCCATCGCCGACATCGCCGGCTGCGACTACGCCTGGCGGATCGTCGAGGCGGCGCGAATCCAGACCGACCGGGTCCGCCACCTCAGCCTGCCGGACGCCTCGCCGATGCCGCTGCTGATCCGCCAGCACGTCACCATCCTCGAGCGCCTCGAGGCCGGCGACGCCGACGGCACCGGGTCCGCCATGCGGCGGCACCTGCGGGAAGTCCTGCTGGCGCTGCCGCGAATCGCGGCCGCACACCCCGACCTGTTCGCCGACACCGAGCTGCCTGAACATACCCGCGGCCTGGTGCCGGACGAGGCGGGCTGAGCGGGCCCAACGCTCTCCCCGCTTCGGTTTCCCCCTTTTACTGTCGTCATCCCGGGCGGCGCGCAGCGACGACCCGGGACCCACCCGCCGCAGCGGCGCTGGCCGCGGCCGCCGCACGCCCGTCGCTATCTGGGTCCCGGCTCTCCGCTGCGCTCCGGCCGGGATGAGGGATATGAGGTAAGCCTTTAAAACTCCTCATCCCGGCCGCAGCGGCGAAGCCGCGGAGAGCCGGGACCCACCCGCTGCTCCAATCCATTGCGACACACCGAAGCCGCGGCCACCGCTGTTGCCGGCCTACCCGGATCATGCCTTGATCTGCGATCCACTCCCCGCCAAGGACCCTTCCATGCCCACCGCCGGCCGAATCCTCTACGAGACCCTGAAAGCCCATGGTGTGACCTGCATCTTCGGCATGGAGGATCCGATCCACGTGTTCCACGCCGTCGACCGCGCGGCGACCCGAGTGGTGACGGTGCGTGACGAGAAGCACGGCGCGATCATGGCGCATGGCTATGCCCAGGCCACCGGGCGACCGGGGGTGTGCGCCGCGACCTCGGGGCCGGGAGCGACCAACCTGATCACCGGGCTGCTCGAGGCGCTGCAGTCCTCGGTGCCGGTGGTGGCCCTGGTGCAGGACCACCCGCTGCGGGTGAAGGGCCGGCACGCCGGCAGCGCCCTCGACCATACCGCCGCCCTCACCCCGTTCGCGAAAGCGGTGCTGCGCATCGACCTGCCCGAGCGCACGGCCGAGCTGACCCGCTCGGCGCTGCGGCTCGCCACCTCCGGCCGGCCGGGCCCGGTGGTGCTGCTGTGCCCGACCGACGTGATGGCGGCCGACTGCGCGGCCGAACCGTTCGCCGACCCGGTCTATGCCCGCTCGCCATCGGTGCGCAGCCGCGGTGACGCCGATGCGGTGGCGCGCACGGCCACGCTGCTGGCGAAGGCGGAGCGGCCGCTGATCGTCGCCGGCGGCGGCAGCGTGGCGTCGGGTGCCTTCGCCGAGATTGCCGAGTTGGCCGAGCGGTTCGCCGCGCCGGTCGCCACCACCATGACCGGCAAGGGCGCCATCGCCGACGCGCACCCAATGTCGGCCGGCGTGCTCGGCACCTCGACCGGCGGGCTGTATGGCAGCGGCAAGGTGCCGAACACCCTCCTGGACGAGGCCGACGTGGTGCTGGTGCTCGGCTCACGCACCGGGCAGATCTGCTACTCGAATTGGACGCTGCCGAAGCCCGGCACCGCGCTGATCCACCTCGACGTCGACCCGGGCGAGATCGGCCGCAACTTCCCGACCGACGTGGCGATGGTCGGCGACGTCCGCGACACCCTGCGTGACCTGCTGGCGCATTGCCGCAGCACCGGGATCGCGCGCGCCGACCGCGGCAACGGCGGCCGCATGGCGGCGCTGAAAGAGGAATGGGCGCGCGAGGTCGCACCGGTCGCGGAATCCGCGCGCATCCCGATGCGCCCGGAGCGGGTGATGGCCGAGATCGGCCGGCTGACCAATCCCTCCACCCTGATCGTCACCGACGCCAGCTACGTCACCGGATGGGCGATGAGCCAGCTGCAGGTCCCGGTCGCCGGCCGCTTCATGCTGTCGCCGCGCGGCACCGCCGGCATCGGCTGGAGCCTGCCGGCCGCCATCGGCGCCAAGCTCGGAGATCCGTCGCGCACGGTGGTCTGCGTCGCCGGCGACGGCGGCTTCGGCTACGTGATGAATGAGCTGGAAACCGCGGCGCGCTACGGCGTTAGGGTGCTCACCGTCGTCTTCAACAACTCCACCCTCGGCTTTCAGCGCCACTGGGAGCAGCTGGCCATGGGCAGTTACCTCGAGTGCGACTTCCTGGAAGTCGACTACTCCGAGGTGGCGCGGGCGCTGAAGTGCCGGGGCGAGAGTGTCACCGATCCCGCCGACCTGGCGGCGGCGCTGGCCCGTGGCCTCGCCTGCGATGGCCCCTACCTGATCAACGCCGTGATCGACCCCGAGGCGGCCGCCCCGATCATGGGCTTCGACAAGCCGCTGCCAGCAGATGCGGCGCACTGACGCCGAGCAGATCAGGGCGGCGCCACCGGGCGTATTCGGAAAGCATGCCATGAGCGACGAAACGATGCATTGGTATGGCCTGCACGGGCCGTTCACGGACCCCGGTCCGCATGGCCCGGCGATCGAGCCACTGCCGCGCGACATCGCGGCGCTGTCCATTGTCGTGCAGGGGCTGCTGCTTCATGGATCGTGGCTGCGCGTGTACGGCCTGACTACCGCGGATATTCCTTCCGTATCGCGCGAGACTTTGCCTGTCGCCGAGCGGCTGGCGGCGGCGCTGGGCATCGGCCCATTGGGCGAGCCTGCACCGCACTGTCGACGTGCCGTCGGCACCTGTCGGGACTTCGCGGTCATGCTGACCGCGTTACTGCGGCACAAAGGCACGCCGGCCCGGGTGCGCTGCGGGTTCGCCCGCTACTTCCGATCCAGCCCGTGCGAAGATCACTGGGTCTGCGAATACCTCCACCCGCTGCGGCGCCAATGGGCGCTCGCGGATGCCCAGCTCGACGGCGCCCAGTGCGCCGAACTGAGCATCGGCTTCGACCCGTGCGATTTGCCACGCGAGCAGTTTCTCACGGCAGGCGAGGCCTGGCAGCAAGTGCGAACCGGTGCGTCCGACGCGGCGAGTTTCGGGCACGGCTCGGCGCGGGGGGAATGGTTCATGCGCGTCAACCTGGCCCGCGACCTTCTGGCACTGGCGAAGCAGGAGGTCTCGGACTGGGACGGCTGGCGCTCGGCGTCATCCGAAAGCCACCCGCTGGACGGGGCGGCACTCGCATGGTGCGACGCGGCAGCCGACGCCGCGGCCGAGGTCGACAACGATCTCGGGATGGTCAGAGCGCCGGCGGAACCGCTTCGGTCGGGATTGCGGCCGTTCTGGCTGGCGTGACCACGCGTCTTCGCGCGACGCCTCTCAGCGACTGGGAGGAGTGTGGAAAGACCAGGTGCGGATCGGTTCGCCTCCGCGGACGCGTCAGCGCCACCGGCGCAGGACCCGGTCGATCTCGGACTTCTGGAACGGCTTCTGCACCACCGGAACCGCAGCATAGCGCGGCTCCACGCCGCGCTGGCCGTAGCCGGTCACGAAAGCGAATGGGATGCCGCGCCCGGCCAGCACGTCGGCGATCGGGAAGCTCTTCTCACCGGCCAGGTTGACGTCGAGCAGCGCGAAATCGACCTCGGCGTCGCGGGCCATCGACAGGCCTTCCTGGAGGCGGGTCGCGAGATGGCTGACCCGGAAGCCGAGCTCGCCGAGCATGTCCTCGATCATGAACGCGACCAGGGCCTCATCCTCAACGACGAGCACATTCGGGCCCGGTGCGCTGGGCGGGCCCGGTGCATGGACAGACGCTGCCGACATTCACGCTCGCGTTTCGAGTGTCCCGCCGCCCGGGGCACCGATCTGGGCCCCGAGTTCCGAGGAGATGGTGCACTCAAGACCCTCTGGGCGAAACTTTATTTCTGCCTTTCCGGAAAATTCGTGCGCCAGGCCGCGTTCCACCATGCGCAGGCCGAAGCCGCGATGGGTCGGCGGCGTCACCGTCGGCCCGCCCTCCTCGCGCCAGACCAGCAGCAGCCGCCTGCCCGATCCGGATTCCTCGACGCTCCACTCGATGCTCAGCCGGCCCTGATGCACCGACAGCGCGCCGAACTTCAACGCATTGACGCAGAGCTCGTGGAACGCGAAGGACAGCGCGCTCGCCTGGCGCGCCGTCAGCATGACGTCCGGGCCGCTGACCGTGATCGACGGCTGGTCGAGACCGGCGAACGGGCGAACGGCGATCTGCACCGTCTCCCGCAGGCTCGCGCCACGCCACTGGTTGCGCGCCAGCAGGTCCTGGCTGGCGCCCAGGATCGCCAGCCGGCCCTCGAACTGCCGCAGCGGGCCGTCACCCTCGGCCAGCTTTCGGAAGGTCTGCACGGCGATCGACTGAACCATGGCCAGGGTGTTCTTGACCCGGTGGTTCAACTCGTCGACCAGCGACTGCTGCCGGTCGTGCGCCTCGCGCAGCCGGGCCTCTCGCTCGACATGCTCGGTGATGTCGGTGGCCGATCCCAGATAGCCGCCAAAGTCACCGTCCTCAAGGACGAACGGCACACCGTTGTCGTGGATCCAGCGATACTCGCCGTCGTGCCGGCGCAGGCGGAACTCGAGGGCGAACGGCTTGCGGGCATCGAAGGCGGTGTCGTAGATCCGGATGCAGCGGTCCCGGTCCTCGGGATGGACGCCCTCGCTCCAGCCGAGCCCGCTTTCCTCCCCGATCGTGCGGCCGGTGAAGTCGAGCCAGCGCTTGTTGAACCAGTCGCATTGCTTATCCGGCCGGGCGCGCCGCATCAGCGCCGGCGCATTGTCGGCGATCATCCGGAACGCCCGTCCATCCGCGGACGGCATATCCACAAGCGCCGCATTATTCTCAGCCGCCGATCCGCCGGCCACCTTGCTTTCGGACACCTGCCCCGATCCCTTTCGTCAAGGTTGGTGAACCGCCCGATTCCACGCTAGCCGCAGGACCGGGCCTCTTCCGCTGAACGCACGACGCGCGGCTCGGTGGCATCGGCTCCCGTCGACGGGCTGAGCGACCGGCCGTCAGACCTCCAGCAGGATCTTGCCGATATGCCGGCTGGACTCCATCAGGGCGTGCGCACCCGCGGCATCGGCCAATGGGAACGTCGAGTGGATCAGCGGCTTCACGCTGCGCGCCTCCAGCAGCGGCCAAACCTTGTCCTCAAGCTGCCGGGCGATCGCCGCCTTCTGCGCCACCGTGCGCGGCCGCAAGGTCGAGCCGGTGATGGTCAGGCGCTGGGTCATGACCTTCAGGAAGTTGAACTTGTCGACCACCGGCGGCTGCAGGAAGGCGATCTGCACCAGCCGCCCCTCCAGCTTCAGGCAGTCGAGGTTGCGCTGGATGTAGGGGCCACCGACCATGTCCAGGATGACGTCGGCGCCGCCGGCCGTCTTCAGAACCTCGACGAAGTCCTCCTGGCGGTAGTCGATGCCGCGCTCGGCACCCAGCTCCTCGCACACCCTGGCCTTGTCCGGCGAGCCCGCCGTCGCGAACACCCGCGCGCCGAAGGACCGGGCGAGCTGGATGGCGGTGGTGCCGATGCCGGACGAGCCGCCATGCACCAGGAAGGTCTCGCCCGGCTGCAGGCGGCCGCGCTCGAACACGTTGGTCCAGACGGTGTAGTAGTTCTCCGGCAGCGCCGCCGCCTCGGCCAGGCTGTAGCCGGCCGGGATCGGCGAGCAGGTGTCGGCGGGCGCGGTGCAATACTCGGCGTAGCCGCCGCCGGCCACCAGCGCGCAGACCTGATCGCCGACGCTCCAGCGTGCCACCCCGGCTCCGACCGAGGCGACGGTGCCGGCGATCTCCAGTCCGGGAATGTCGGAGGCGCCGGGCGGCGGCGGATAGCCGCCCGAGCGCTGGATGACGTCGGGCCGGTTGACCCCTGCGAAGGCGACCTTGACCAGCACCTCGCCGGCACCCGGCTCCGGCACCGGGCGGCTGCCGGGCTTCAATACCTCCGGGCCGCCGGGCTCGGTGATCTCGATCGCCAGCATCGTCGGGGGCAGGTCGGCCATGGTCGTCTCCCTGGGTCGCGTGTCGTTCTCGACCATTACCTATCCCGCCGGGCGGCCCGGGGAAAGGCCGGCGGCACCTTGCCGGCCGCCGGCCGCCGGCCGACACTGCCGCCTGCACCGGTGCGATGGAGTTCGACCACGGAGGAGAAGCCATTGATCGACCATGTTTCCATCGCGGTCAGCGATCTCGCCCGGGCAGCCGCGTTCTATGACGCGGTGCTGGCCCCGCTCGGCCTGGCACGGCTGGCGGAGCGCGAGCGCACCATCGGCTTCGGCAAGCGCTATCCGGAGTTCTGGCTGAACCTGCGCGAGTCGATGGCGCCGGTGGCGGCCGACACCGGCGCCCATGTCTGCCTGCGCGCCCCCGACGAGGACGCCGTGCGGGCCTTCCATGCCGCCGCATTGGCCGCAGGCGGTGCCGATGCCGGCGCGCCGGCATCGCGGCAGGCGACGATGACGACCTACTTCGGCGCCTTCATCCACGATCCCGACGGCAACAAGCTGGAGGCCGTGACGTTTCCGAAAGTGGATTAGGCTCGCGTCGCCCGTATAGTCGGCGCCCCGCCTCTCGACATGCCGGACATGGACACCCCACCCCCGCCCGCCTCCATCCTGCGCAACCGCGACTTCCTGCTGTTCCTGACCGGACGGGTCGCCAACTCGATGGCCGTCCAGGCGCTGACCGTCGCGGTCGGCTGGCACGTCTACCAGGTCAGCCGCGATCCGTTCGATCTCGGCCTGGTCGGACTGGCGCAGTTCGCGCCGGCGCTGGCGCTGTTCCTGGTCGCCGGCCTCGCCTCCGACCGGTTCGACCGGCGCACCATCATGGTGACCTGCAACGCCCTGCATGTGGTCGCGGTCGGCCTGTTGCTGGCGATCCTCTGGCGCGACAGGGAGGCGGTATGGGCGGTGCTCGCCGTGCTGCTGCTGCATGGGGCGGCCCGGTCGTTCTTCCACACCGCCGGTCAGGCGATCCTGCCGAACCTGGTGCCGCGGGAGCAGTTCCCCAAGGCCGTCGCCTACTCGTCCTCGGCGTTCAAGATGGCGCAGCTGCTCGGGCCGGCGCTCGGCGGGGCGCTGATCGCCTGGACCGGAGACGGCGTCTACTGGGTGACCCTGGTGCTGTTCGCGGTCTCGGGTGTCTGCCTCGCGGCGATCGGCGCCAGGCTGAAGGTGCAGGCGCGCGAGCCCTTCGGGCTGGCGATGATCCTCGGCGGCTTCACCTATGTCTGGGCCGACAAGCTGGTGCTGGGCGCGATCTCGATCGACCTGCTGGCGGTGCTGTTCGGCGGCGTCATGGGGCTGCTGCCGGTATTCGCCGCCGACATCCTGCATGTCGGGCCGGACGGACTCGGACTAATGCGGGCGATGCCGGCGGTCGGCTCGCTGGTCGTCGGCCTGGCGCTGACCCAGATCGCCGCACCCCGGCACATGGGGCCGGCCTTCTTCGTGGCGCTGGCGATCTTCGGGCTGGCGATCGTGGTGTTCAGCCTGTCGCAGACCTTCTGGCTGTCGCTGCTGGCGCTCGGGGTCTATGGCGGCGCCGACATGGTCAGCGTCTACATCCGCCAGACCCTGGTGCAGATCGCCACCCCCGACGGCATGCGCGGCCGGGTCAGTGCCGTCAACTCGGTGGCGATCAACGCCTCCAACGAACTCGGCGACTTCCGCGCCGGCGGGATGGCCGGCGGCATCGGCACGGTGCCGTCGGTCCTGCTCGGCGGCCTGGCGACGATCGCCATCACCGCCCTCTGGTGGCGGCTGTTCCCGAGCATCCGCCGGGTCGACCGGCTCGACGACGTGGTCGGCCGGTAGCTCCTCAGCTCCCGTGATCGTCGGTGGACTGGCGCTTGTGCCGCAGCAGCGCCATCAGCCGGCGGTCGCGCCACACCTGGCGCTCGCCGAGGCGATCGGCCGGCAGCTGCTTGCGGCGCTCCGTCTCGATGCGGCCGACCAGATCGGCCTCCCAGGCCAGCACCGGCGCCTGCTCGGCCTGCAGCCGCTCGTAGAACGGGCCGTAGCGCGCGCAGTAGTCGGCGACGCCGGCGGGCGCGTTCAGGTCGATGGTCTCGAACGGCCCCATGAACGACCAGCGCAGCCCGAGCCCGTCCTTGACGGTCTTGTCGAGGTCGTCGGCCGAGATCGTGCCGTCGGCCACCAGCTTGAAAGCCTCGGCCAGCAGCGCGCCCTGCAGCCGGTTCAGCACGAAGCCCTCGACCTCGCGGTTCACCGACACGGGCACCATGCCGGCCGCCTCCATGACCTGGCGGGCCTTGGCGACCACCGCCTTGTCGGTCCAGGGCGACGGGCAGATCTCGACCAGCGGCACCAGGTAAGGCGGGTTGACCGGATGCGCCACCAGGCAGCGCATGCGGCCGGGCAACGTCTCGGTGAAGCGCGAGGCGGCGATCGCCGAGGACGACGACGCCAGCACCGCCTCGGGCTCGGCCAGCCGGTCGGCCTCCTCGAACAGCGCCGCCTTCGGCTCGACCTTCTCGGCGATGCATTCCTGCATCCAGGCGGCTCCGTCGAGCGCATCGGCGAGGGTCGCGACCGTCTCGATGCGGCCGGCGACCTCGGCGGCGCTGGCGATCAGGCCCTGCGCCTGCAGGTCGTCGAGGTTCGACCGCAGCAGCGGCAGCGCCGCCTCCAGCGCGGCCGGAACGCCGTCCCACAGGCGGACCCGGTTGCCGGCACGGGCGAACACGATGGCCCAGGCGCGGCCGATCAGGCCGGCGCCGGCAACGGCGAAGATCTCGGGCATCGGCGGCTTCTCCAAGCGGTGCATCGGCGCTCAGCCTAGCGGGCGGCCGGCGGCACTGGAAGATGCGCCGGCTGGCGAGGGGCTGCCGTTCACCATGCCGAGACCAGGGCAATCGGATGAACGCCCGTCGCGGCGGGTGGATCCCGGCTCTTCGCTGCGCTTCGGCCGGGACGAGGGGATATGGGGAGATCACTAATATTTCCTCATCCCGGCCGCAGCGGCGCAGCCGCGGAGAGCCGGGATCCACCCGCCGCCCCGACCATTCACCCGATTGCCCTGATGTCGAGGCCACCGAGGATTGCCGTGATCCGCGCGGTCGCGGAAGATGCCGCCGCACAGCACCCGGGATCGACGATGAACGACGACGCATTCCCCGCCTCGGCTGGCGGCCGCATCGCCGCCACGGACCGCGCCCGCTTCGGCATCGAGCCCGGCTGGTCGTTCGGCCATGAGCGGCTGGTCGAGTGGCGCGACGTCGACGGCTTCCGCCACGCCAACCACGCCGCCTTCCTATTGTGGTTCGAGACCGAGCGGAACCGCTACCTGGAGGCCGCCGGCCTGCCGCGCCACTCGCCCGACGTCGCCGGCCCGGTGATGATGACCCTGGAGGCGCGCTACCTGAAGCCGATGGCCTACCACGACCCGGTGTTCGTCACCGCCCGGGTGCGCTCGATGCGGCGGACGTCCTTCGTGATGGAGTACGCCGCCTGGGGCTCGGGAGGCTGCCACGCCACCTGCACCGCGCTGCTGGTGCTGATGATCAACGCCACCGGCGAGAAGGTGGCGATTCCGGAGACTGTGCGGGCGGCGATCCGCAGCCTGGACTCGCCGTCGGAAGAATCATGACATGACGGCACGGCGGACCGATCATGCGGCGAAGGGGATCCGCTCCACCTTGATCTCGTCGGCGCGCTCCATCGCGCGGGCCAGATCGTAGGCCGCCTGAAGCCGGTACCAGGTCTCCGCCCCACCACCGAACGCCTTGTCGAGACGGATCGCCATTTCCGGCGAGATGCCGGAACGGCAATTGACGATATCCGACATCTGCTTGCGGCTGACCCCGAGCCTCCGGGCTGCATCGGTCACGCTGAGACCGAGCGGCTCCAGGCAGTCATGCCGAACCGACAGACCCGGATGCGGTGGGACTTTCATAGCCATGTGAGAACTGTAACCTATCACTTACCAATGTACAAAGTGCTTCGCCCTTGGCATCGTCGCCGGGCGCGATGATGTAGCCACGGAACCTGACGGGGACGACGCAATGAGCATCACGACCCATTCCGGCCGCGTCGCGGTGGTCACCGGCGGCGGCTCCGGCATCGGCCGGGCGATCGCCGAGTCGCTGGCGGCGGCCGGTGCCGCGGTCGCCGTGCTCGACGCCGACGGCAACGCCGCCGAGGACACCGCCGGCGCCATCGCCGCCATCGGCAGCCGGGCGATGGCGGTCGCCTGCGACGTCGCCCGCTTCGACGCGGTCGCCGCCGCCGGCCACGAGATCGAGGCCGCGCTCGGACCGGCCGACATCCTGGTGAACAACGCCGGCATCTCGCCGAAGCACGACGGCCGGCCGGCCTCGATCCTGGAACTGGACCCGGCCGAGTGGCAGCGCGTCCTCGACGTCAACCTGACCGGCGCCTTCAACGGCATCCGGGTGTTCGCCGCCAGCATGGCGCGGCGCGGCTGGGGGTCGATCGTCAACCAGTCCTCGGTCGCAGGCAGGACCCATGTCGGCTTCGTCGCCGCCCACTACCCGGCCAGCAAGGCCGGGCTGATCGGCCTGACCAAGCATCTGGCGGGCGAGCTCGGGCCGTCGGGCATCAACGTCAACGCCCTGGCGCCCGGCCGCATCGACACCCCGCTGATGCGCGGCGTGGCGTCGGCGGTGAACGACGCCATCGTGCTCGACACCCCGATGCGCCGGCTCGGCACGCCGGCCGACGTCGCCGCGGCGGCGCTGTTCCTGACCTCGCAGGCCGGCCATTTCGTGACCGGCCAGGTGCTCGACGTCGCCGGCGGCTGGAAGCTGACCTAAGGCAGATCTCGCGCCCGGGTCGACCTCGTGGTCAGGATTCGGGTTCTCTCGCGACCGGCAAAGCTGTAACAATCCCGGCGTCCAAGGATGGCGGCCCAGGGGATGACATCGGCCGTCGGTCCGTAAAGGAGGCTTCACATATGACAAAGTTCACGTCCGCGTTCGCGGCGAGCATGCTGGCCGCGGTCGCCATGACCTCGACGGCGGCGCTCGCGGCGACGCCCAAGGATACCCTGGTGATCGCCACCAGCATCGACGACATCGTATCGATCGACCCGGCCGAGGCGTTCGAGTTCTCCGGCGGCGACCTGCTGCAGAACACCTATGACCGCCTGGTCGAGCTCGACCCGAAGAACCTCAGCGCCGGCTACGTGCCTGGGCTGGCTGCCTCCTGGAAGGTCAGCGAGGACGGCAAGACCTTCACGCTGACTATGCGCGAGGGCATCAAGTTCCACTCCGGCAACCCGTTCACTGCCGAGGACGCGGCCTTCTCGCTGCGCCGCGTGGTGCTGCTCGAGAAGACCCCGTCCTTCATCCTGACCCAGTTCGGGTTCAAGAAGGACAACGTCGAGCAGACGATCAAGGCGACCGACGCCAAGACGCTGGTCATCACCACCGACAAGAAATACGCCGAGTCCTTCGTGCTCAACTGCCTCACCGCCACGGTCGGCTCGATCGTCGACAAGAAGGTGGCGATGCAGAACGAGAAGAACGGCGATTTCGGCTACGAGTGGCTGAAGACCAACACTGCCGGTACCGGCGCCTATGCGCTGAAGTCTTGGAAGCCGAACGAGTCCTACGTGCTCGAAGCGAACGCCGACTATTGGCGCGGCAAGCCGGCGATGAAGCGGGTGTTCGTGCGGCACATCTCCGAGTCGGCCAGCCAGCGGCTGCTGCTGGAGAAGGGTGACATCGACGTCGCCCGCAACCTGAGCCCCGAGGACGTCGCCGCGGTCTCGGCCATGGACGGCATCAAGGTCGCCGAGGATCTGCGCGGCCGCATCATGTACCTGTCGCTGAACCAGAAGAAGGCGCCGCTGAACGACCCGAAGGTCGTCGAGGCGGTCAAGTGGGCGGTCGACTACGAGGGCATGACCAAGACCATCCTCAAGGGCCAGTACACCCCGCACCAGGCCTTCCTGCCGCTGACCTATCTCGGCGAGCTGAAGGACCGGCCGTACAAGCTCGACATCGCCAAGGCCAAGGCCCTGCTCGCCGAGGCCGGCCATGCCAGCGACATCGCGATCAAGATCAACCACCGCAACGATCCGCAGACCATGGCGATCGCCACGGCGCTGCAGGGCACCCTCACCCAGGCCGGCATCAAGGTCGAGCTGACCGCCATGACCGGCAAGCAGTCGCTGGGCGAGTACCGCGCCCGCGAGCACGACGCCTATCTCGGCGCCTGGGGCCCGGACTATCCGGATCCGCACACCAACGCCGACACCTTCGCGCACAATCCGAACAATTCGGACGAGGCCAAGCTGACCGGCAAGCTGGCCTGGCGCAACGCCTGGGACATCCCGGAGATGACCAAGGCGACCGCGGCCGCCGTCGAGGAGGCCGACACCGCCAAGCGGGCCGAGATGTACCGCGCCATCCAGCGCGAGCACCAGCAGAAGAGCCCCTTCGTGGTCATGTTCCAGAAGATCGAGCAGACCGGCCTGCGCAAGGGCGTTGAGGGCCTGGTGACCGGCAGCGCCGTGTCGTCGGTGCACTACTGGACCGTCACGAAGTAACCGGATCCGATGAGCCTGACCGGTTCCGTCTCGGGCGGGAGGAGAGCCTGGCTCTCCTCCCGTTCGGCCGCCTACAAGGGCGGTCGCGTCCTGCTGTCGCTGGCGTTCACCCTGCTCGGGTTGCTGCTGATCACCTTCCTGATCGGCCGCGTCATGCCCATCGACCCGGTGCTGTCGGTGGTCGGCGAGCGCGCCAGCAACGAGGTCTACATGGCGACGCGCGCCGCCATGGGGCTCGACGACCCGCTCTACGTCCAGTTCTTCAACTACCTGAGCGAAGTGCTGCGCGGTGACTTCGGCAATTCGCTGCTGACTTCGCGGCCGGTGATCGACGACATCGCCCGGGTGTTCCCGGCGACCCTCGAGCTGGCCACCGTCGCCACCCTGCTCGGCGTGCTGCTCGGCGTGCCCGCGGGCGTGCTCGCCGCGGTCAACCAGGGCCGCTGGCCCGACCACCTGGTGCGCCTCGTCGGGCTCTTCGGCTACTCCATGCCGGTGTTCTGGCTCGGCCTGATGGGGCTGCTGATCTTCTACGGCAAGCTCGACTGGGTCGCCGGCCCCGGACGCCTCGACATCTTCTTCGAGGACGTGGTGCCGCAGGTGACCGGCGTCATCCTGGTCGACAGCCTGCTGGCCGGCGACCTCGAGGTGTTCGGCAACGCGCTGTCGCACATCATCCTGCCGGCCTCGGTGCTGGGCTACTACTCGCTCGCCTACATCAGCCGGATGACCCGCAGCTTCATGCTGGAGCAGCTGGCCCAGGAGTACATCACCACCGCCCGGGTGAAGGGCCTGTCGGAGGCGCGGGTGATCTGGGGCCACGCGCTCGGCAACGTCATGGTGCCGCTGATCACCGTGGTGGCACTCAGCTACGCCAGCCTGCTCGAGGGATCGGTGCTGACCGAGATCGTGTTCGCCTGGCCCGGAATCGGCTTCTACATCACCAACGCCCTGCTCTCCGCCGACATGAACGCGGTGCTCGGCGGCACCGTCGTCGTGGGCATGGTGTTCATCGGCCTGAACCTGCTGTCCGACGTGCTGTACCGGCTCGTCGACCCGCGCGCCCGCTGAGAAGGAAGGCATGACCGACCACGCCGTCTCCCCCGGCCGCCGCGGCGGACTTCGCGCCTGGCTCACCACCGACACCCCGGCGAGCCGGTTCCAGGCGCGCTGCGTGCAGAGCTATCTCGGCTGGCTGCGGCTCGCCGGCAATCCGCTCGCCATGCTCGGCCTCGGCATCGTCGCGGCACTGATCCTGGCGGCGATCTTCGCGCCGCTGCTGGCACCCGCCGACCCGCTGCTGCAGAACCTCAGCGGCCGGCTGCAGCCGCCCGGCAGCCCCGGCCACATTCTCGGCAGCGACGAACTCGGCCGCGACATCCTCAGCCGGCTGCTCTACGGCGCCCGCATCACCCTGTACATCGTCGCCCTGGTGGTGATCACCGCGCCGATCTTCGGCCTGATCGTCGGCACCGTCGCCGGCTATGCCGGCGGCTGGGTCGACGTCGTGCTGATGCGCATGACCGACGTGTTCCTGGCCTTCCCGCGGCTGATCCTGGCGCTGGCCTTCGTCGCCGCCCTCGGCCCCGGCATCGGCAACGCCATCCTGGCGATCGCGCTGACCTCCTGGCCGCCCTATGCCCGGATCGCGCGGGCCGAGACCATGACGATCCGCAACTCCGACTTCATCGCTGCGATCCGCCTGCAGGGCGCCTCGCCGCTGCGCATCGTCAGCGGCCACGTCATGCCGCTGTGCCTGTCCAGCGTGATCGTGCGCGTCACCCTCGACATGGCCGGCATCATCCTGACCGCCGCCGGCCTCGGCTTCCTCGGCCTCGGGGCGCAGCCGCCGCTCCCGGAATGGGGGGCGATGATCTCGGTCGGCCGGCAGTTCATCCTCGACCAGTGGTGGGTCGCTGCCATGCCGGGCCTGGCGATCTTCACCGTCAGCCTCGGCTTCAACCTGCTCGGCGACGGCCTGCGCGACGCCCTCGACCCGAGGTCCGGCCGATGAGCGGCCCCCTGCTCGAAGTGGAAGGCCTGTCGGTCACCTTCCCGACCCGCACCCGGGTGGTGCAGGCGGTGCGCGATATCAGCTTCTCGGTCGGCCGCGAGAAGGTCGGCATCGTCGGCGAGTCGGGATCCGGCAAGACCATGACCGGGCGCGCCGTGCTCGGGCTGATCCGCCCGCCCGGCATCGTCACCGCGCGCAAGATGGCGTTCGACGGCATCGACCTCACCGCGCTTTCGGAGAAGCAGTACCGCTCGATCCGGGGCAACCGCATCGCCATGGTGATGCAGGATCCGAAGTTCTCGCTGAACCCGGTGATGACCGTCGGCCGGCAGATCGCCGAGGCCTACCGGGTGCACACCCGGGCGTCGCCGTCGGAGGCGAAGCGGCGCACCCTGGAGATGCTGGAGGCGGTGCGCATCCGCGATCCCGAGCGGGTCTACGGCGCCTACCCGCACGAGGTGTCCGGCGGCATGGGCCAGCGCATCATGATCGCCATGATGCTGATCCCCGACCCCGACCTGCTGATCGCCGACGAGCCGACCTCGGCACTCGACGTCACCGTGCAGATGCAGGTGCTGGCGATCGTCGACGACCTGGTCAGCCGCCGCGGCATGGGGCTGATGTTCGTCAGCCACGACCTCAACCTGGTGGCGTCGTTCTGCGACCGGGTGGTGATCATGTATGCCGGGCAGATCGTCGAGACCTGCCGGGCCTCGGAACTGCATGCGGCCCGGCATCCCTATACCCGCGGGCTGCTCGCCTCGCTGCCGCGCGTCGACCAGCCCAAGGAGCGGCTGTCGACCCTGGTTCGCGACGAAGCCTGGAAGACGGAGCCCGGCGTCGATGCCCGCGTCCTCTGAAACCGCCCTGCTCATCGAGCATCTCGACGTCCGCTTCGGCAAGGGCGAGGAGGCCGTGCATGCGGTGCGCGACGTCTCGCTTGCGGTGCGCCGCGGCGAGAGCTTCGGCCTGGTCGGCGAGTCGGGCTCCGGCAAGTCGACGGTGCTGCGGGCGATCGCCGGCCTGGCGCGCGACTGGACCGGCCGCATCGTGGTCGACGGCGCCGACCTCGGGCCGAAGCGGACGGCGGCGTTCTACGAGACGGTGCAGATGGTGTTCCAGGACCCCTACGGGTCGCTGCACCCACGCCACACCGTCGACCGCACGCTGAGCGAGCCCGGTCGCATCCACGGCGTGGACGGCATCGACCGCCGGGTCATCGAGCTGCTCGGCCATGTCGGCCTCGGTCCGGAGTTCCGGTTCCGCTTCCCGCACCAGCTCTCCGGCGGCCAGCGCCAGCGCGTGGCGATCGCCCGCGCCCTGATGCTGGAGCCGAAGATCCTGCTGCTCGACGAGCCGACGTCGGCGCTGGACGTCTCGGTGCAGGCGGAGATCCTGAACCTGCTGCAGCGCCTGAAGCGCGAGCACGGACTGACCTACATCCTGGTCAGCCACGACCTGTCGGTGATCGCCCATATGTGCGACCGGCTGGCGGTGATGAATGCCGGCCGCGTCGTCGAAGAGCTGAGCGTCGACCAGCTGCGGCGGTCCGAGCCCTCGCACCCCTACACGCGGCAGTTGCTGAAGGCCTCGCTCGGCTACGACCGTGCGGCGGTGGCGACGCTCGAAACCTTCGATTGAACGACGCCCAGGGCGATCGGGTGAACGACAATGGCCCGTCGCTTCGTGGTTCCCGGAGCCGTCCGCTGACGCGGACTCTCCGGGATGACGATGTGAGGGGGAGCTTTCTCTCTTCTTCGTCATCCCGGAGGGGGCGCGCCAGCGCCCGGCTCCGGGATCCACCCGCCGCTCCACCCTTCGCCCGATTGCCCTGGAACGACGCCTCTGCCCCGCTCATCTATTTCCAGTATGATATATAAACCAGTCTGAATTCTGCCGGAGAGGCGCCCGCGATGAAATCCCGCGTCGGCACATGGGGCGGATCCTGCGCCGTACGCCTACCGAAATTCGCCGTCGAGACTCTCGGCCTGCACGAAGGCGAGACGGTGGAATTCCGGATCGAAGGCAGCGCACTCGTCATCAAACGGGCACGGCCCGCCTATGCACTCGACGACCTGGTGGCCGAAGCAAGACTGCTGACCCCGCCCGATCCGCTCGACGATGCCCCCGTCGGGCGCGAAGTTCTATGACCGTCGACCGCGGTGATCTCGTGTGGATGGACTTCAATCCGCAGCGCGGCCACGAACAGGCCGGCCGCCGGCCGGCGCTGGTGATCTCCCCCGCCACCTACAACGGCGTGTCGAACTGCGCGATCGTCTGCCCCGTCACGTCCAACCGGGCTCCCTGGCCCTGGAAGGTCGCGCTGCCGGAAGGCGGCGAGATCACCGGGGCCGTACTGGTCGATCAGATCAAATCGATCGACTGCGAAGCCCGCCGCATGTCGGCGAGCGGTCACAACGTCGATCAAGAGGTTCTCGACGAGGTCCTGGCGAAGCTCGCCACGCTTGCGGGATAGCATTTGCTCCACCGAAACGGCGGGGTGCCACACGATGAACGCCAGTCCGGCGGCAGACTTTCCTCGCGAACCTGAACACCGCCCTCGCTCGCGCCGAACCCGGGATGGCGACGATCAGCGCCCGATCATTTCCTGCCCGCCATGAAATCGCTCAGGGAAACTGCGATGTCGGGAAAGGCGTTGATGACCTTTCTGTCCATGGTCACCAGCTTGATATCGAAGCTTCGTGCCAGCGCCACGAACTCGCAGTCGTAAGCCGAGCAAGAGCTTCGGGCGACCAGGGTCAGAACGTCTCGCGCGCCGACCTCATACTCCTTGTCCCAAAGCAGGGCTTCGGCTTCCACCTGAAGGCTCAGCGCGCCCTCGAGGGTGATGAGATCCTTGCGCAAGTAGAGGGCGAGCACGTTGCGCAAGTCGCTGCGCCACAGAATTGGCGCGATCCAATCTGGATCGGCGCGGAGGAGCCCCTCCGCCAGAGCGGTGTGCGGGGAAGGCAACAGCAGATAGGCGATGACGTTGGTATCGGCGACGATCACGGCCGACCCTCGTCGATCGCCGCGAGGATCTCCTCCGCGCCCACCGTTTGCGGATCGATTCGGGGCCGCAGGCTGCGAATGCGCCCGAGGCGCTCTTCGACGGAAATCCTCTTCGGCCGCAGCACCGTCTCCAGGCAGTGGATCAGTTCGCTGTTGACGGAACGGCGGTGCGCCTGGGCTTGAGACTTGAGGCGCTCGTAGAGATCGTCTGGGATGTTCTTGAGCGTGATGGTCGTCATGCGCCGGCCTCCGGATTCCTATATGGAACCATTATGGTTTCGCCGATGCGATTGCGCCACGGATATCCGTACCGCGGCTTCTGCCCCGCCCCCGCCATCTCATATTTCAGCCGATTGACTCTGCGCCGGATTGCCGCAGACACTGCGTCGCCATCGTTCCAGAGTCGGGTCCACCGGCCGGCGTTCTCAGACAGGAGGAAGCGTCATGACGTTCACGAAGGCCGCGCGTTGCGCGGCGTGGGGGGTGCTCGGTGTCGCGGCGGCAACGCTGCCGCTGACGGTTCAGGCGGCCGACCCGGTCCGCATCGGCGTGATCTACGACTTCACCGGCCCGTTCGCGGCCGGCGGGTCGCAGGCCGCCGCGATCGGCAACCAGATCGCCGTCGACATGATCAACGAGAAGGGCGGCGTCGAGGGACACAAGATCGTCACCATCGTCGCCGACGCGCAGTCGAAGGCCGAGGTCGCGATCAACGAGACCAGCCGCCTGCTCGACCAGGAGAAGGTCGACCTGATCATGGGCGTCTACTCGTCGGCGCATTGCGTGCCGATGGCGCAGAAGGTCGACGCGCAGAAGAAGTTCATGTGGGCCAACGTCTGCACCGCCTCGGCGGTGTTCAAGGGCAAGAACCTGAGCTACGTGTTCCGCGGCCAGGTCCACACCGACCAGTTCGGCTGGGCGTCCTGCACCTTCCTGAACGAGCACGCCGAGAAGAAGCTCGGCATCAAGCCGGCCGACCTCAAGGTCGCCATCATCCACGAGGATGGTCCCTACGGCGCCGGCGTCGCCGCCGGCAACGACGAGACCTGCAAGAAGTACGGCATGAACGTCGTCCTCAAGGAGGGCTATGCCGCCACCGCGCCGGACCTGTCGAGCCTGGTGACCAAGCTGCGCCGCGCGCGGCCCGACGTGATCCTGCACACCGGCTACAACCCCGACATCACGCTGTTCCTGCGCCAGGCCAAGGAGCAGGGCCTGAAGTGGGCGGCGCTGATCGGCCACGGCGCCGGCTACGGCCAGATCGACAAGCTGAAGGAGGCGTTCGGCAAGGACGCCGACTACATCTACAACGTCGATCCGGTGGCGGCACAGCTGCTCGACCCGAAGACCCTGGCCCCGGGCCTGGGTGACCTGACGGCCGAGATGGTCAAGCGCTACAAGGCGCAGACCGGTGCGGCCGAGGTTCCGCCGCACACCTCCATGGGCTTCAACCAAGCCTGGATCTTCTTCACCGACGTGCTGCCGCGCGCCATCAAGTCGCATGGCGGCTTCAGCCCCGAGGCCCTGCGCAAGTCGGCGCTGGAGACCGACATCCCGGTCGGCGGCACCATCCAGGGCTACGGCGTGAAGTTCAACCCGCCCGGCCACGAGATGTCGGGCCAGAACGAGCGCTCGACGCCGGTGGTGATGCAGTACCTGGACGGGCAGACCAAGATCGTCTGGCCGACTGCCATCAAGACGATGGACGCGATGCTGCCGCTGCCCGCCGGCCACTCCTACGCGCGCTGACGTTTGACGCCGACGGCGGGAGCGCAGCCGGAATGGGAACGATGCTGGAAGTGCGTGAGCTGACCAAGCGGTTCGGCGGCTTTACGGCCGTCGACCGCATCGGCTTCGATCTGGCCGAGGGCGAGATCCTCGGCCTGATCGGGCCGAACGGCTCGGGCAAGAGCACCACCTTCAACCTCATCGCCGGCGCACTTTCGCCCTCCGGCGGCAGCATCAAGCTGGAGGGCCGGGAGATCGGCGGGCTGTCCCCCACCGAGGCCTGTCACATGGGGATCGCCCGCACCTACCAGATCCCACGGCCGTTCCGGAAGCTGACGATCCTGGAGAACGTGGCGGTGGCCGCGTATTTCGGGGCCAACAGCATGATCTCCCGCGCCGAAGCCTGGAAGCGCGCCGAGGAGGCGCTCGCCCTCACCCGCCTGCCGGCGGGATCGGACGCCCGGGTCGACGGCCTCGGCGCCGCCGGCCTGAAGAAACTGGAACTCGCGCGGGCGCTGGCGACGCAACCGCGCCTGCTGCTCGCCGACGAGAGCCTCGGCGGCCTCGACGAGCACGAGATGGACCAGGCCGCCGACATGTTGAGCGACATCCGGCGCGAGAAGGGCATCACCATCATCTGGGTCGAGCACATCATGGGCGTGCTGATGCGGGTGGTCGACCGCTGCGTGGTGCTCGACCACGGCGTGGTCATCGCCAGCGGTCTGCCGAGCGACGTGGCGCACGATCCCAAGGTCATCGAGGTCTACCTGGGCAGCGACGCCGAGAGCGTGCAGACCCAGGTGGCCGACCGGGCCTCGGCGGAGGCCGGCGCATGCTGACACTGGAGAACGTCTCGGCCGGCTACGGGACCTTCCAGGCCCTGTTCGGCGTCAGCCTCGACGTGCGCGCTGGCGAGGCGGTGGCGGTGATCGGCCCGAACGGCGCCGGCAAGACCTCGCTGCTGCGGGTGATCTCCAAGGTGATCGCCCTGAACGGCGGCCACATCGCCATGGAGGGCCGGTCGCTCGACAGCGTCCCGGCGCACAAGGTGATCGAGCTCGGGATCGCCCATGTCCCCGAGCACCGGCGGCTGTTCCCGCGCCTCACCGTCGAGGAGAACCTGCGGATGGGCGGCTTCGTCAACGCCGCCCGCAGCCAGTTCCAGGAGCGCCTGGACTTCGTCTACACGCTGTTCCCGCGCATGAAGGAACGCCGCCACCAGCTCGCTGGCACCATGTCCGGCGGCGAGCAGCAGATGTGCGCCATCGGCCGCGGCCTGATGTCGGGGCCGAAGCTGCTGCTGCTCGACGAGCCGTCGGCCGGGCTCGCTCCGGTGATCGTGCAGCAGGTGTTCGATCTGGTGCGGCGGATCCGCGAGGAAGGCTACACCGTGCTGATCGTCGAGCAGAACATCCAGCAGGTGCTGAAGGTGGTCGACCGGGCATACCTGCTCGAGGTCGGCCGCATCAAGATGAGCGGGCCGGCCCGGGACCTCCTGGAGAACGAGGATGTCCGCCGTGCCTATATCGGTCTCTGAGGGAGGGTCGCCGTGGACTTCATAACCGATCCGTTCCTCTGGGAAACGGTCATCCAGGGGCTGCTGTTCGGCGGCGTTCTGGCGCTGCTGTCGCTCGGCCTCAACCTCATCTTCGGCGTCATCGACGTGGTGTGGATCTGCTACGCCGAGCTGATCATGCTCGGGATGTACACGATCTACTTCCTCTTCGTCGACTTCGGGGTGCCGCTGCCGTTCGCCTTCGTGGCCGGCATCCTGCTTGTGGCGCTGCTCGGCGCGATCCTGCACCAGCTGGTGATCCGGCCGATCCTCCACACCGAGCCGATCAACCAGCTGCTGGTGACCGGCGGCGTGCTGTTCTTCCTGCAGGGCCTCGCCACCATGATGTTCTCGGTGGAGTTCCGGAACCTCGGGGTGTCGTTCGGCAGCGTCGAGGCCGGCGAGATGTTCTTCCCGGTCTCGCGGATCATCGCGTTCACGGTTTCGCTGGTCGCCGTCGGTGCGCTCTGGCTGTTCCTGAAGAAGACCTATCTCGGCACCGCCATCCGGGCGATCAGCCAGGATCGCGACGTCATGCCCCTGATGGGTGTCAGCCCGCGGCGGATCTACCTGGTGACTTCGGCACTCGGCGGCGGCCTCGCCGGGCTCGGTGCCTGCCTGCTGGTGCTATTGTATGACATTCATCCGGCGATCGGCCTGACCTTCGGCCCGATCACCTTCATGGTCTGCGTGCTCGGCGGCCTCGGCAACATGATCGGCGGCTTCATCGCCGCCTTCATCTTCGCCGAGTTCATCGCGCTGGGCGGCTTCTACGCCGAGGTGGAGTGGGGCTACGTCCTCGCCTTCGTGTTCTTCATCGTCATGATGTTCATCCGGCCGCAGGGCATCCTCGGATCGCGCAGCTGAGGGAGATCGGACCCATGGACTCCTCCACCTCCGGCGGCGCGACCATGCTCAAGGGCGCCGGCCTGCTCGCTGTCCTGGCGTTCCCGCTGCTCGGCTTCAGCGACTACGTCCTGCACATCGCGATCTCGATCCTGCTGTGGGGCTTCGTTTACACCAGTTGGTCGATCATGGGCCGGTTCGGCCTGGTATCGCTGGGCCACGGGGCGTTCCTCGGCGTCGGGGCCTACGGCACCGCCATGCTGTGGAACCATTTCGGGCTGACCCCGTGGGTCGGCATCCCGATATCGATCGCCATCTCGGCGCTGATCGGCCTGCTGATCGGCCTGCCCTGCTTCCGCTTCCGCATAACCGGCCACTACTTCGCGCTGGTCACGCTGGCGCTGACCGAGGTGGCACGGCTGCTGATCGTGGCGCTGCGCGACCAGACCGGCGGCTCGCTCGGCGTCACCCCGGTCGGCATGGTATCGCCGGAGAACCCGGTTTCGCTGTACGCCCTGCAGTTCGCGTCCAAGACCGTCTGGTTCTACATCATCGTCGCGGTCTGGCTCGGCGGCCTGCTGATTTGGCGGGCGGTCGACCGCTCGATGCTGCGCTATGCCATGGAGGCGATCAGCCAGGAGGAGGACGCCGCCGCCTCGCTCGGGGTCAGCGTCACCCGCACCAAGCTGACGGTGACGGTGATCTCGGCGGCGATGACCGCCTTCGGCGGTGCCGTCTACGGCCAGTACCAGCAGTACATCAACCCCGAGACGGTCTCGGGCATCGCCATATCTCTGCAGATCGTGTTCGCGGTGATCGCCGGCGGCATGTTCGTCCAGCTCGGTCCGACCGTTGGGGCGGTCATCACCCTGCTGCTGGGCGAGGGCCTGCGCCTCGGCTTCGGCCACCAGTTCCACGGCCTCGACGTGATGGTCTACGGCCTGATGCTGGTGCTGTTCATCATCTACATGCCGCGCGGCGTGCTCGGAAAGGCGATCGAGGTCGTGACTGCCCGCACCACCCGACCGAGCGTGCAGCCCGGCGAGTGAGTGCGGGTGCCGATCACAGCACGAACATCAACAGCAGGACCACGGATAACGGCACTCCGAGCAGCCACAGGATGATGTAGGGCATACCGAATCTCCTCCTTCGGGGGTCGGGTGTCCGGGGACTTGACGGACGCTCACGGTCAGCGGCGCCGGGCAAGAAGGCCTAGCACCGTGCCTTCGTCGCGGTGATTGCCGCCGACCCCTGCAGCCCACCACGCGCCGGCCCCGGCGATCAGCAGAGAGGCCGCAAGAACGAAGGCGGCCACCACCGATCCGACACGGGCGGTCTCAGCCATCTCCTGCGCCTGGACGATCGTCGCGCGATACGCTCCAGCGAGCTCCTCGACCCGGGCAGTCGCCTCAGGCTCGCCGAGTCCCGTCTGCGCCGAGATTGCCGATGCCATGTACGCCTTGTCGTCGGCAGCAATAGAGCCGTCGACACTCGCCGCCAGGATGGCGGCAAAGTCGGCCATCAGCGCCGGCCGGGCGTCAATGTTCCCGTTGCCGACAGCCGCGTTGCCATCTGCTGCGGGCCTGAGCAGCTTGCCGACCAGGTAGTCGGTGGACTCTGCCCCGCCCGCCGCCGCCACGCCCTGTGCGGCGCCGGAGACTGCCTCGGCGCCTGCCCGCACCGCCGTGCCGGTAGCGGATGAGACAATCAGCGCGCTGAGAAGGATGCCGACCGCCCAGACCGCGAGGCCGTGAATGCCGTCCCGGACGTCCGATTCATGAGCGTTGGCGTCATGCGCCCGCTTGCGCATCCGGCCGGCGACATACGCTCCGACCATGAAACTCGAGATCGTGACCCACATGATCCACAAGGCAACTGCGATCAACATCCCGGTACCGCCGAACCCATCGCGGTCGAACGGCGACACCACAGAAAGGCCGATCGCCGCCCCGAAGGTGTTCAAGAGGAACGATACGGCGGTGGCCAGCAGGGTTCCGGCTATGATCGCCGGCCAGTCGACGTAGCTCGAAAGCGACGCAGATCCGGTTGTGGCGATCAAGGCGGTCTCCTCGGATCGAAACGCGTCGACCATCTTCATCTCCCCAATAGAAGTGCATTCCGGAAAGCCGGATCTGTTATGCCTGACAGGTCGATCGACCGTCGTACGGTGAACTACCGAAGACCGATGAAAGACAGGATCGCGAGGACGATCACGACGAGGCCGACGAGGTAGATGATGCCATTCATTGGGAACCCCCTAAATTGGAACTCGTTTGAGCGTAACGAGCGCGAAGGCGGGAAGGTTCCCACGGCCCTGCTTGCGCCGGATTCCCAGCTTGCGCTGGATCAATGCCGCAACCCGGCGGCCGGATGAGAGTTGATCGTCAGGCTGCCATCCGAGGAGTCGCGCATGGTCGACATCGCTGCCCAGAGCCCGGTCTCCGTCAGCACCGGGGCGACCGAGCCGAACCCGTCTTTGAGGCGGCTCGGCGCGGTGATCGCCGAGATGCTCTCGGTGGATCCCGGCCTCGCCTCGCCCGCTTGCCGGCTCGAGATGGAATTGCAGGTGACCCCGGGTTCGGAGCTTCAGATCGATCTGCAGGACGATGTCCTCACCGTCCGCGGCGCCGTCCTGACGATCCGCGGCGTCGGCCACTCGGCGGTCCCGGAGCCGGAGCCGGAGAAATACTACTACTGACGCTTGCGGCCGCCGCTGCGGCTACTGCAGCGGAACTTCATTGAAACTGCGCAGCTTGCGCGAATGCAGCTGCTCCGGCGGAAGGCCGCGCAGCAGCTCCATGGTGCGGAAGCCGATGTCCAGATGCTGGGCGACCTGGCGGCGGTAGAAGTCGTCGGCCATGCCCGGCAGCTTGAGTTCGCCGTGCAACGGCTTGTCGGAAACGCACAGCAGAGTGCCGTACGGCACCCGGAAGCGGAAGCCGTTGGCGGCGACGGTGGCGCTCTCCATGTCGAGGGCGATCGCCCGCGACAGCGACAGCGCCCGGTCCGGCTCACGCTGTTCGCGCAGTTCCCAGTTGCGGTTGTCGGTCGACGCCACCGTGCCGGTGCGCATGATCCGCTTGACGCCGACCGGGTCGAGCCCGGTCACGTCGGCGACCGCCTGCTCCAGCGACTGCTGCACCTCGGCCAGCGCCGGGATCGGCACCCACACCGGCAGATCGTCGTCGAGCACGTGGTCGTCGCGCTGGTAGGCGTGCGCCAGCACGTAATCGCCGAGGCGCTGGGTGTTCCGCAGCCCGGCGCAATGGCCGAGCATGATCCAGGCGTTGGGGCGGAGCACCGCCACATGGTCGGTGATGGTCTTGGCGTTCGACGGGCCGACGCCGATGTTGATCATCGTCACGCCCTGGTGACCGTCGCGGATCAGGTGGTAGGCGGGCATCTGCGGCACACGCTGCATCGTCGTCCCGACCGCGGTGCCGTCCTTGCGCAGGGTGCGGCCTCCGGGCTCCACGAAGGCCGTGTAACCGCTGGCCGGGTCGAGCACCAGCGCCTCGGCCCGCTGCATGAAGCCGTCGATATAGACCTGGTAGTTGGTGAACAGGACGAAATTCTGGAAACGATCGGCGGTGGTGCCGCAATAGTGCCGCAGGCGGTGCAGAGAGTAGTCGACCCGAGGCGCGGTGAAGAGGCCGAGCGGCAGCGGCGCGCCGGGTGCGGGATCGAACTCGCCATTGACGATGCGGTCGTCCATGAGAGCCAGGGCCGGCATGTCGAAATGGCGCTTCAGGCGGGTCATCGCCGCGGCGTCGAAGCCGTCGCCGACCACGATACCGTCGGGAAAGGCGAACGGCAGCGGGATCGGCGTGTCCGAGAGCCCGACCTCGATCGGCCCGCCATGGTTCTCGATGATCCGCGCGAACTGCCGGAGCAGGTGCGAGCGGAACAGGTCGATGCGGGTAAAGGTGCCCTCATAGACGCCGGGCTGATCGGCGAAGCCGAAGCTGACGGTCGGCACCACCGGATGATCCTCGTCGACCACCAGCCGCGCCATCGGGTACACCGCCCGGGCGCGACCTGCCACCTCGCCGGACTCGAAGGCACGGAAGCGCGCCTGCAGGAACTCGATCTGTCCGAGATAGAGACGGTCGAGCGTCTCCACCACTTCGGCCGCCTCCCGGCAACTGCGGGGTGGCTCGACGGGGGCTCGCGCGGGGGTCGATGCATCCATGCTCGGAGTACCGGGGCGGCCGACGGGTGCGGAATCTTACACGGCCGGTGCCGGTCCGGCCACGCGCCGCTCGACTCGGGGCAGGCGATTTCCGCTCTTGATCCGACGGCCGCATACCGCGACAGTCGCCACGGTGGTGTCGTCGGAGCAACCGCGATGACGGCTTAATAGGGAACATGGTGAGGCGTACCCATCAGGGACCGAATCCGTGGCTGCCCCCGCAACTGTGAGCGCCGAGCGTCACCCGTGCAGGCCACTGCCCCGAACCGCATCCGGGGTGGGAAGGCAGGGTGAGACGCCGGGACGCGCGAGCCAGGAGACCTGCCGCCGCCATCGAAACCCCTTAACGGTCGTCGGGTGGACGATCGAGGAGAACGAAGCAATGAAAATCCATCGCCTTCCGGCGATCACCGCGGCGGCGGTCGTCGCCCTGGCCGCCTCCGCCTACCCCGCGCTCGCGCACCACCCGATGGGCGGCCAGACGCCTGATACGCTGACGACCGGCCTGCTCTCCGGCCTCGGGCATCCGGTGATCGGCGTGGACCATCTGGCGTTCATCGTCGCCGTCGGCATCGCCGCCGCATTCGCCGGCAACCGCCTGCTGTCGCCGCTCGCCTTCGTGGCGGCGACCGTCGTCGGCTGCCTGCTGCAGGTCGGCGGCATTGCGCTGCCGGCGGCGGAGATCGTAATCGCCGCCTCCATCCTGATACTCGGCGCTGTCGTGCTGTCCGGCCGGATGATCGGCGCGCCGGCACTGCTGGGGCTGTTCGCCGTGGCCGGCCTGTTCCACGGCTGGGCCTACGGCACGGCCATCGTCGGTGCCGAAGCGACCCCCCTGCTCGCGTACCTGCTTGGCTTCGCCGCGGTCCAGTACGCCATCGTGGTCGGCGCCGGATACATGGTGCTGCGGATCTGGCAGGCGGCCGGGCCGGAAGCCATCCGGCCGCGGCTGGCCGGTGCGGTGGTGGCCGGCGTCGGCTTCACCTTCCTGGTTGAGAACCTGGAGTCGCTGATCTTCATCTGACCCAAGTCGATGCAAGGCGGCGCCGTGCGACCGCGCGGTGCCGCCTGCGCGTCCGCCCGGAACCGCACTTGCCGGCGACTTCGCGAGGAACAAATCTCTACAACTTGATCTTTTGTTAACCAGGGAGTCTCATTGTGGGCTCTTCTCTGAATTCCGTCACGCGCGGAGAGACCGGTCTTGCTCTACTCCCTGTATGAGACTCAGCGGGCGCTCCTGGCGCCCGTGCGGCTGCTGACGCAGACCTCCGTGGCACTCAACGGCCATCCCTTCGCCCCACTGTCATACATGGCCTTCGGCCGCGCCCTCGAGGCCGGGATGGAGGTACTCGACGGGATGATCAAGCACCGCGGCAAACCGGACTGGGAGATCGACTTCGCCGAAACTCCGGACGGGCCGGTCGACGTCAGTTTCGAGGCGGTGCTGACGACGCCGTTCTGCGACCTGGTGCATGTCCGCCGCGACACCAGCCGGCAGGACCCCAAGGTGCTGCTGATCGCGCCGATGTCCGGGCACTACGCCACCCTGCTGCGCGGCACCTTGAAGGCGCTGATCGCCGATCACGACGTGTACGTGACCGACTGGACCGACGCCCGCGGCGTGCCGCTCAGCCAGGGCGCCTTCCATCTCGACGACTACATCGCACTGCTGATGGACTTCATGCGTCACTTGGCGCCCGACCTGCACGTTGTCGCGGTCTGCCAGCCGGCGCCGATCACGCTCGCCACGGTCGCTCTGCTCGCCGACCAGGAAGATCCGGCGCAGCCGGTGTCGATGACGCTGATGGGCGGGCCGATCGACCCGGACGGGTCGCCGACGGTGGTCACCCAACTCGCCGATGCCCGCGACATGAGCTGGTTCGAGACCCGCTGCATCACCACCGTTCCGGCCTACTACCCGGGCGCCCACCGCCGGGTGTATCCGGGCTTCCTGCAGATCGGCGCCTTCATCGCCATGAATCCGGACCGTCACTTCACGGCGCACTTGCAGATGTTCCGGCATCTCGTTGAAGGTGATGGAGAATCAGCTGACGGGAAACAGCGCTTCTACAACGAGTATCTGTCGGTGATGGACGTCGCGGCGGAGTATTATCTTGAGACCATCCAGCGGGTGTTCAAGGAGCGTCAGCTGCCGCGCGGCGTCATGCAGTGGCGCGGCCTGCCGGTCCGCCCCCAGGCGATCCGCAAGACCGCGCTGCTGACGGTGGAAGGCGAACTCGACGACATCTCCGCCCCCGGCCAGACGCTCGGCGCGCATCGCATTACGCCGAACATCCCGGCGGAGCGGCGCTTCGATCACCTGGAGAAGGCAGTCGGTCACTACGGCATCTTCAACGGTCGCAAATGGCGCGAGAACATCAAGCCGATCATCGGCCGCTTCATCCGGGACGTGTCCTGACCACCTATCCGATCATCGAGATCGCCGACGGCCCCTGGCCCGGGCGGCTCGCCCTGGGACCGGCGCCGGTCGACGACGGAGCTCCGGCGGCGATCCACGCCTGGGGTGCTGCAGCGGTGCTCGGCCTCACCGGTGCCGCGGAGTCCGCGGCTCTCGGCCGACCCGACCTGGCGGCCCACATGGCGACGGCCGGCGTGCCGTGGCTGCCGGCGCCGATCGCCGACTTCGAGGCGCCCGACGACCGCTTCGAGCGCGAGTGGCCGGCGCTGCGGGCTGGCCTGCTGGACCGTCTGGAGGCCGGCGAGAAGGTGCTCGTCCACTGCCGGGCCGGCCGCGGCCGCAGCGGCACGATCGCCGCCGCCCTGCTGATCGCCGCCGGCCTGCCCCCCGAAGCGGCGATCGGAACGGTGCGCCGGGCGCGTCCCGGCGCGATCGAGACCACCCAGCAGGAAGCCTGGCTGCTCCGACTCACCGCGGATGTGCGGTAGACGCCGACGGCGGCCGGGACGTGCCGGCACCGGCGATCACCGGCGCCGGCACGGCTCGTCACTTCACCGCGGCAATGATGCCGATCTCGACGGTGAACTGCGCCGCCGCCAGCCGCGGCGACTCCACGCAGGCACGCGCCGGCGCCTGGCCGGCCGGCACCCATGCGTCCCATACCGAGTTCATCTCGGCGAAGTCGTCCATCGAGTTCAGCCAGATGGTGGCCGACAGCAGGTTGTGCTTGTCGCTGCCGGCCTCGGCCAGCAGGGCGTCGATGTGGGACAGGATGTCCTTGGTCTGCTCGGCCACGCTGGCGCCACCGGCGCCCTGGGCGACCTGGCCGGCGAGATAGACGGTGCCGCCGTGGACCACGGCCTGGCTCATCCGGGTCGCGGTCTGGAAGCGCTTGATGCTCATGGAATGGTTCCCTTGTTCTCGGAAGGTGCGAACGCGTTGCGCCGCAACGCGGCGGCGCTATCTTAGCCCGGTCGAAACCGGCCGAGCGAGCCCCGATGGCCTGCCGCGACGCCGACGCTCCGGAACCAGGCCATTTCCGCGACAGGGGTCCCCACCCGATGGAGCATGACCGCATCGACGCGCTGGCGCGCTGGATCGCGCAGGCGCTGGGCGCCGGCGAGGCACGGCTGGCCGCGCCGGCAAAGCTGCCGGGCGGCGCCATCCAGGAGAACTGGGCCCTCGACGCGACGCTCACCGGCGGCTCGCATGCCGGCACGATCGCCCTGGTGCTGCGCACGGATGCCCCGTCAGGGGTGTCGGCGAGCCGCAGCCGCGCCGAGGAGTTCGCCCTGCTGAAGGCGGCGTTCGCAGCCGGCGTCACGGTGCCCGAGCCGCTTGCGCTCGACGCCGGCGGTCTGGTCCTTGGCAAGCCCGCCTACCTGATGCGGCGGGTCGCCGGCACCGCCAATCCGCGCACCCTGGCGCGCGATCCCGCCCTCGACCCGTTCCGGCCGGCACTGTCCGCGGCGGTCGGCCGCGAGCTTGCCCGGATCCACGCCGTCGTCCCGCCGCGCGACGACCTGGCGTTCCTCGGCGCCGATCCTCGACCGCCGGCACGCCGCCGGATCGCGGAGTTCCTGGCGCAGCTCGACGCCCTGCCGCATCCCTACCCGGTGCTGGAATGGGCGATCCGCTGGCTCGACCGGAACGCGCCGGAGACCCCGGCGTCGGCGCTCGGCCATGGCGACTTCCGCTGCGGCAACCTGATGGTCGACCCGGCCGATGGAGCCCGCGTCACCGGCGTCCTGGACTGGGAGTTCGCCAGCTGGTCCGATCCGCTGGAGGATGTCGGCTGGCTGTGCGCCCGCTGCTGGCGGTTCGGCTCCGATGCCCGCGAGGTCGGCGGCTTCGGCGACCCCGCCGACTTCCGGCGCGGCTACGAGGCCGAGGCCGGGCGGCGCCTCGACTGGGCCCTGGTGCCGTTCTGGGAAGTGCTGGCGACGGTGCGTTGGGCGATCATCGCCCTGCACCAGGGCGAGCGCCACCTGTCGGGGCGCGAGCAGTCCATCGAGCTGGCGCTCACCGCCCGCAAGTCGGCGGAAATGGAGTATGATCTGCTGACCCGGATACGGGCCATCGAGGGAGCCGCCTGATGCTGGATCGTCCGGATCGCCTCGACCTGCTGAAGGCCGCCGAGGCCGCGCTGCGCGACGACCTGCTGCCCGCGCTCGACGGCACCGCCAAGTACAACGCCCTGATGGTGGCGAGCGCGATCGCCACGGCCCGGCGTGAGATCGAGGCCGGGCACGCACCGGTGCGGGCCGTGCTCGATGCCTTCGCCGAGTTCTACGGCCAGGACAACGTGCATCGGGCCGGCGCCGACTCCGCGGAGCGCGCCCTCGCCCTGATCGGGGACCTGGCGCGCGAGCTGCGCGACGGCGAGCACGACGAGGCGCTGCTCGGACCGGTCTGCGAAGTGCTGCGCACGCTGGTGGTCGAGCGCCTGAAAGCCTCCAATCCGCGCTTCCTGGAAGCCCGCGAATACAGCCAGCCGAGCCGCTGCTGACGGCCGGCGCGTATCGGCGTATACTCGCCCCGGTAGTGCATCGGCGGGTCGCAGCTTCGGCGTGACCGGCGCCGGCAACGACGCCAAGCCACCTCGTCCAGCGACCTCCGAGCAGCAGTTCGGGAGGTGCGAACATGGCTATGACGATCCGCAATCCGCTGGAATGGGGCTGGGACCAGCTGCGGCAGGCGCAACAGGCGGTCGAGGCGACCGGGCACGCGATCGGCGGGGCCGAGCCGGCCGACGCCGCCGCCGGACGGGTCGTCGTCCGGCACATCGGCATGGACGACATCGCAGCGGCGCTGCGTCTGGGAATGGCCGATTTCGCGGCCTGCCGGACCGACGTCGTGTTTCTCGGGCTGGTCTACGCGCTGGCGGGCATCGTGCTGGTCCACCTGACCTTCGGACAGGACATGCTGCCGCTCGTGTTCCCGCTCGCCTCCGGCTTCGCCCTGCTCGGGCCGGTAGCGGCGGTCGGCCTCTACGAGATGAGCCGGCGGCGCGAGCGCGGGCTGGAAGCATCCTGGGCCGACGCCTTTGCGGTCCTGCGCTCGCCGGCCTTCGGCGCGATTGCCGTCCTCGGCCTGTACCTGCTGGCGATCTTCCTGGTCTGGCTGGTCGCCGCCTTCGGCATCTATCAGGTCACGCTCGGCCCGCTGCCGCCGGCCTCGATCGCGGCATTCGCCGCCGACGTGCTGACCACCCCGGCCGGCTGGGTGATGATCCTGGCCGGCTTCGCGGTCGGCTTCGTGTTTGCGGTGGTGGCGCTCGCCATCAGCGTGGTGTCGTTCCCGTTGCTGCTCGACCGCGACGTCGGCCTGTATCCGGCGATCGGCACATCGATCCGGGCGGTGGCTGCCAATCCCCGGCCGATGGCGACCTGGGGACTGATCGTCGCCGGCTGCCTGGTCCTTGGATCGCTGCCGCTGTTCCTCGGCCTGGCCTTCGTCGTGCCGGTGCTCGGCCACGCCACCTGGCATCTGTACCGCCGCCTCGTGCCTTGACGCCGGGGGCCGGCCCCGCCCGGGAGACTTCGTGGCGGCTGTGGTTGGCATTGAGCCGACCGGCCGCCAATGCCGGTCACAGCAGGCTGAGCAGCCCGCCATGCCCCGGCGCTGCGACCAGGCGGTTGCCCGGCAGCACAACCGTGACCGTGGTACCGCGGCGCGGCGCACTGTCGACGATCATGCGGCCGCCATGCGCCTCGACGATCGCCTTGCTGATCGGCAGGCCGAGCCCGGTGCCGGCCTCGCCGGTACGCATCGCCGACTCGGTTCGACCGAACGGCAGCATGGCTATCGCCACCTCGTCGCGTGTCATGCCGACCCCGCCGTCCACGACCTCGACGCTGATCTCGCCGTCTTCCGCCAAATGGTGTCGGACCACGATCGGCCGGCCGCGCGGCGAGTATTTGATCGCGTTGCCGATCAGGTTGACGAACAACTGCCGCATGCGGGTTTCGTCGGCGTAGACCAGCGGCAATCCGGCGAGATCGTCGATGTCGAGCACGATCGACTTGGCAGCCGCGGCGGGCGCGAGCATCGCCCGGGCCGAGACGAGCACGGCCCGCAGTTCGACCGGGCGCTCCTCCAGCGAGGCCGGCCCGGCACTCGCCCGGCCGAGGTCCAGCGCGCCGTTCACCAGTGCCAGCAGGTGATAGCCGGCGCCGACGATGTCCTGGGCGTATTGCTTGTAGCGCCCCGCGAGCGGTCCGAAATGCTCGGCCTGCATGATCTCGCCGAAGCCGATCACGGCGTTGAGCGGTGTGCGCATCTCGTGCGCGAGATTCGCAAACACGTCGGCGATGCGGCCACGCGATTCGTCGCGCATCCCGGCATCGAACATGCCGTCGCGCTCGCTCTCCCGCGGAATCAGCACCATCGCGCGGCGCGCGGCCGCGCTGCCCGGCAAACCGTCGGCCGGGCCGTCGCCGATCGACACCAGCACCGACCGCGCACCGCCGACGACCGGCCGGAGCATGCCGTGCCGCCATCGTGTCCCGGCGTCGTCCGGCAGGATGGCGCCGCCTGGTGCCGCCGACAATGCATCGCCCTGGACGAGGACCTCGGACAGCAGCCGTCCGATCACGCCGTCGCCGCTCGTCGCCCCCAGCAGTGCCAGGGCGCCGGGATTGGCATCGACGACGCGGTCGCCGGCAATCACCAGTGCCGCGACCGGAAGTGCCGCGAGCGGCATGCCGCCGTCGACACCCGTCGACGCACCCGCAATGTCGCCGGCATCGGCCGCCACTGTCATCACATGCCCCGAACGCCGTCGAGGTCGACCCCGTCGAGGATCGCGCCCTGCAGACGCGCCCCTTCCAGCATCGCGCCCCGCAGCATTGCGCCGGTCAGGTCGGCATCGACCAGATCGGCGCGCCGCAGATCGGCGCCGCTGAGATTGATGCCGGCCAGCTTGGCGCCGGACAGGCGCGCGCCCACCAGCGACGCCCCGACGGCACTCGCGGGGATATCGCGCGTGCTGACGGCGAGAGGCCCGATGTTGGCGCCGCGCAGATCGGCTTCGTTCAGATGCGCATCGTTGAGGGTTGCGCCGCGCAGATCCGCGTCGCGCAGACGGGCCTGCCGCAGATCGCTGCCCGTCAGGTCGATGAGCGCCATCGAAGCCCCGGTCAGATCCGCGGAGAACAGCACCATGTTGCGCAGAGAGGCCGCCGCGAGGGAACGATTGGCCCATACCACCGCGCGGAGCATCATGCCGGTCAGCACCAGGCGTGCGCCGCTCGCGGAGTTCGTCTCCACCCACACCTTGTGCCCCGACAGCAGCGCCGACAGGTCGACGCCGGCTTCCTGGTCGGTCTTCGGCTTGATTGCGTTGTGCAGCGCCGGATGCCCGAGCAGCGCGATGTCGATGATCGCACCGGTCAGGTCGGCGCCTTCGAAGTCGCAGTCCTCCAGCACCACATTGGTCAGGATGGCGCCGCGGAAATCGGCCTCGTTGGCCTTGCAGCCCGAGAATACGGCGTTCTCCAGGTTGGCATTCTGGAACACTGCGGTTCGCAGGTCTGCCTTGTGGAACGACACGCCGCGCATCTGGGCGCCGGAGAAGTCGGCACGGACCGCGAAAGATTGTCCGATCCGGGCCGATGTCAGGTCGGCGCCGTGCGCCTGCACACCCGAGAGATCCGGCGAGCCGGCGGAGACGCCGAGGCCGGTCAGTCCCTGCGACGTGGCGCGTGCCAGCACCGCCTCGCGGATGTCGGCCTGCGCGAGGTTGGCGCCGGTCAGCGACGCGCCGCGAAAGCACACGCCGCGCAAGTCGGCCCGCGTCAGATCGGCGCCGTCCAGCCGGGCGCGCGTGAGATCGGCCCCGAAGAAGGTGGCGAAGCACAGCACCGCGCGATCCAGTTTGGCGTCGATCAGCGAGGAGCCGGTGAAGTCCGCCTCGTCCAGCCGGCGGCCGCTCAGATTGATCCCGTCCAGGCGGAGGTTGGAGAGTTGGGCGCGTCGGCCCCCCGGCAGTCGCTTGACATAGCGATCGTGCTGCTTGATCGCGGTCGCCAGGGCACGGCTGTCCGGGACGGTCGGCCCGTCGGATAAGACCTTGCCCGCAGTCGACATCGCCCCGCCCCGCATCATCACTTGTGGGCACCGTAGCGGGGTACTCGTTAAGGGAGCATTGACGATCGTCAATCGTAGCCAGGCGGGGCGACGAAGCCGCCGAGTTCCCGCTCCATCATCCGGGCGAAGGCCAGGGCGGTCTTGTCGCGGCCGTGACCGGCGATGATCTGCAGTCCGCAGGGCAGTCCGTCGCGGGCCAGGCCCGCCGGTGCCACGGTGCTCGGCAGGTAGACCACCGACGAGAGCCCGGCCCAAAAGAGTTGATCGACCGTCGGCTCGGGACGGCCGTTGACCGGGATCGTGCGCTCGTGTCGCTGGCCAGCCTGCTGGTGCGCGAAGGCGGTGGACGCGGCGGTCGGGCAGACCAGGACATCCCATTGCCGGAAGAACTCCGCCCAGGCACGGCGCAGATGCGCGCGCCGCTCGTTCGCGCGCAGCCAGTCGCGATGGCCCTGGGTGACCGCGCGCGCCACCAACGTCAGGTATCCGTGGTCCTGCGGATCGGCGGCCGCCGCCAGCCGGCGCTGCTGCTCCATATCGGCGTCGGCGATCCGCGCCGAGGTCGCGGCGCGCAGCAGCTGGATGTAGAGCCGATGCGACTCGGTGGTGTCGATCGCCGGCCGGGCGCTGTCGGACACCATCGCCCCCAGCCGTCCGAACGCGTCGACCGTCTCCTGCAGCTTGTCGGTCAGGGCGGCATCCTGCGCACAGTTGGGGTCGGTGAGCATGACCGCCACGCGGAACTCCCGTGCCTCCGACCGCCCGTCCGCCGGCAGCGCCAGCCGCCAGCACTCGGCGTCCGCGCCCTCGGGCCCGGCCATGACGTCGAGCGCCGTCTCCAGGTCCTCGGCCGACCGCGCCAGCGGTCCGACCACCGATATGTCGGCAGGGGCCAGCACGCCGCGCGTGGCATGGCCGCTCGGCGAGACGATGCCGTAGGTCGGCTTGTGGCCGAACACGCCGCAGTAATGCGCCGGATTGCGGATCGACGCCCCGATGTCGGAACCGGCCTCGATGCCGGTCAGGCCGGCGGCCAACGCCGCGGCACTGCCGCCGGAGGAGCCGCCGGGCGTGCGCGCGATGTCCCAGGGATTGTTCGTCGTCCCGTAGACCGGGTTGAAGCTCTGCCAGTCGGCCAGCAGCACCGGCACGTTGGTCTTGCCGAACAGCACCACGCCGGCATCGCGCATGCGGCGGACGACAGCCGAGTCGCGCTCCGCCCGGTGGCCGGCGAGCTCCGGCAGGCCCCAGGTCGTCGGCAGGCCCTCGACGTCGTAGCTCTCCTTGACCGTCATCGGCACGCCATGCAGCGGCCCCCACAGGTCGCCGCGGGCGATCGCCGCATCGGCGGCATCGGCGCGCGCCCGGGCGCGCTCGACATCCAGCACGATGATTGCGTTCAGCCGCGGGTTGAAGCGCCCGACGCGCTCCAGCATGTGATCCAGCAGCTCGCGGCAGCCGATCCGCCGTGTGCGGATGCGCGATGCCAGCTCGGTCGCGGACAGGAATGCGATGTCGTCGGTCATGGGGGCCCTCGCCTGCTGAGAACTTGGCAGCGTGCCTCGCGGCGGCGGCGCGATCAACCGGACGGATCGTGCTCTCGACGTCGCCGATCAGGCCTTGCGCGGCCGCCGGGCCACCAGCTCCGGAACCACCCAGAACAGCGTCACGGCGGTGGCGGCGAACACCACCGACAGCAGGAATCCGGCGTCGTAGCCGCCGGTCGCGTCGTGCAGGTACCCGGCGATCCAGGTGCCGGCCGCCGCCCCCAGGCCTTGACCGGTGCTGATGGTGCCGTAGATCGTGCCGAGGCCGCGGCCGGCGAACAGGGTGGCGGCGATGGTCGCCACGATCGGGCCGCGAGCGCCCATGCTGACCCCGAAGAACACCACGAACACCACCACCAGGGCGAAGGACGGCATGACCTGCATCAGGAACAGCGCCGCCACGCCGGTGAAGGTGCACAGATAGCTGACGGTGGCGGTGACGCGGTTGCCGAACCGGTCGGCCGCGGTTCCGGTCGCCAGCATGCCGGCGATCGACAGCACGCCGGTGAAGCCGAAGGCGCCGGCCGCCTGCAGCGGCGAGAACCCCTGCTCCACCAGATACGCCACCGACTGCAGGCTGACCGAGAACACGGCGATGGCAGTCAGGAAGAACACCAGGAACAGCGCCCAGAACGGGCGCCCGCGCAGCGCCCGCAGCAGCTGCGAACCGCCATCGGCGGCGGTCTGCGTCCGCCTGATCTCGACGGCGCCACGGCCGATCGCCGACCAGGGCAGCAGCGCCATCGGCAGCGTCGCCACCAGGATGCCGCCGCCGAGCCAGGCATAGGCGGCCCGCCAGCCCTCGCTCTCGATCAGCAGCTGCGCCAGGGGCACCAGGATCAGGGTGCCGGTACCGTAGCCGGTCGACACCACCGCCATCGCCGTCGCCAGCCGCTGGTCGAACCAGCGGCTGATCAGCGCCGACGCCGGTATCATGCCGATCGAGGCGATGCCGAGGCCGCTCATCAGCCCGACGCACAGGTACAGCTGCCACAGGCTCGACATCTGGCCGGCGAGGATGAAGCCGCCACCGAGTGCCGCCAGCCCGAGGACGTAGAGCGCGCGCGGGCCGAGCCGGTCGAACACGATGCCGACGAAGGGAGAGGCCAACCCGGTCGCCGCCATGTAGATCGAGTACACCGAGGTCAGGTCGGCACGGTGCCAGCCGGTCTCCTCGCCGATCGGCAGCAGGAACACGGCGTAGGTCTCGCCGGCACCCCGGGCCACCGCGTTCATCACGAAGCACAGGGCGAGGACGCCGAGGGCGGCGAGACCGCCCGGGGTCAGTTTGGGAAGCTGCATGGCCGCCAGAGTCTAGGAGGCGAGACGCGGCGGCGGAACTGCGCCGGTCGGCACCGCTGCCATGGTGATCTGCACATGAAGGGTCCTGCGGCAGCGGCTATCCAACGCCTACTCCGCCGCATCGAACCAGTCGGCCGGCACCTCGGCGCCGGCGATCACCAGGCAGCACTCGCCGACCAGGTCGCCGCCGCGCCCCTCCAGCACTGCCGCCAGCTCGGACAGCCGGCCGCGCACCACCTCCTCGTGCAGCTTGGTCAGCTCGCGGGCGAAGGCGGCCGGCCGGTCGCCGAGCACGGCGATGGCGTCGTCGATCAGCTTGGCCACCCGGTACGGGCTCTCGTAGAACACCAGGGTGTGCGGCGAGGCGGCGTCGATCCCGATAAACCGCCGCCGCGGCCCGGACTTCTTCGGGGCGAAGCCGCGGAAGGTGATGCCGTGCACCGGCAGGCCGGACAGCACCGCCGCCATCACGAAGGCAACCGGCCCCGGCACCATCGAAACCGCCACCCCGGCCCGCGCCGCCGCCCGCACCAGCGTGAAGCCGGGGTCGCTGACCCCCGGCGTGCCGCCGTCGGTGGCGACCGCCACGCGCTTGCCCTCGGCCGCCCATCGCACCAGCGTCGCCGCCATCTGCCGCTCGTTGTGCTCGTGATAGGCGACCATCCGGGTCTTGATGCCCGCCACCGACAGCAACCGGCCGGTGCGGCGGGTGTCCTCGCAGGCGACCACGTCGGCCGCCTCGAATGCCGCCCGGGCCCGCGGGCTGAGGTCCTCCAGATTGCCGATCGGCGTCGCCACCAGCTCGATCATGCCGCCGCTCCTTGTGCGAGGCGCCGGATCCGGCAGACGAAGAATGCCTCCATGAACGGCTCGGGGACGATCCGCAGCGCGTGGCGCAGGCCGGGATCGTACTCCCGGCCCTCCCAGCGCGCGAGCCCGGGTGCCGCCTGCGGGATTGCCAGGTCGATCGGCTCGACCACCGCCGCCGGGTGGTGCCGCACGAGATGGTCGATCGGGGCCTCGTTCTCCTCCGGCGCGATGGTGCAGGTCGAGTAGACCAGCACCCCACCCGGCCGAAGCCGCTTGAAGGCGGCCACCAGCATGCGCTGCTGCAGCCGGCTCATCTGCTCGATCCGCTCCGGGCTCCAGAACCGGAGTGCGTCGGAGCGTCCGAGGTCGGCCATGCCCTCGCCCGAACACTGCGCGTCGAGCAGGATGCGATCGAAGTCCTCGGCGACGTACTTGTCCAGGTACTGGCCCGGATGGTCGGTCACCGACACCACCTGTACCTTCAATAGATCAATGACTTCCTGAAGCTTCCTGATACGTGGCTTTAAGCTGTCGTTGACCCTGAGGCGGGCTTGGTTGCCGGTGAGGGCCGCGATGTGCGCGGCCTTGCCACCAGGTGCCGAGCAGACGTCGAAGATGTCCTCGCGGGGCTGCGGATCGAGGGCCAGCGCCGGGATCAGCGACGAGGCGTTCATCACGTAGATCTCGCCGGCGAAGTGCGGCGCGCTCTCGGTGATCGCCCGCTTGTCGCCAAGGATGTGATAGGCGTCGGCGCACCAGGCGATCGGTGCCAGCTCGGTCAGCCCCTCGATGTCGGCGCGGATCTCGGCGACCGGCCGGCCGGCGAGCGGATTGATCCGGACGCTCGACCGCCGCTCGCCGGTGAGGCGGCGGGCGGCGTCCTCGGGTCGGAGGCCCCAGACGGCGGCGGCGCGCGCCAGGAACCGGTCGCGACGTCGGGACTCCGAGGGATGCTGCTGGTGCCGGGGCATGCGGGCTCGCGGTCGATGGGCGGGCGTCCCGTCGTCATACAGCCGGGGCGGCCGGCCGTCACGCCCCGGGGACCGTGTGCGGCAGCCACACCGAGATGGTGGTGCCGAGCCCGAGCTCGCTTTCCACCGACACCACTCCGGCATTGCGCTCGACCAGGGCCTTGACGATCGACAGCCCGAGGCCGGTGCCGCCCTCCCGCGACGCGTGCGAGGGATCGCCGACCTGGTGGAACGGCTCGAAGATCCGCTCGAGCTGGTCGGCGGGAATGCCGACGCCGTGGTCGATGACCGACATCCGCAGCCGGTCCTCGGCCCGGCTGACAGCCAGCCGGACGACACCGCCGGCGGGCGAGAACTTGACCGCGTTGCCGAGCAGGTTGACCAGGATCTGCCGAACCGAGCGCGGGTCCGCCAGGGCCGGCGGCAGGTCGCGGGCCAGGTCGGTCTCCAGCCGGACCGCGTGGGCGCGGGCGACCACCCGCATCAGCCGCATCGCCTCGGCCACCGACCGGCGCAGGTCGGTCGGGCGGGGGTGGACGGTGAGGCCGCCGGCCTCGATCCGGGTGAAGTTCAGGATGTCGTCGATATGCGACAGCAGGATGCGCCCGGCCTGCTGGATGTCGCCCAGGTACTCGCGGCGCTTGGCGGCGGCCAGCCGGCCCTCCATCAGGATCAGCATCTCCGACAGGCCGAGGATGGCGTTCAGCGGCGTGCGCAGCTCATGGCTCATGCGTGCGAGGAAGCTGGACTTGGCGGCGTTCGCCGCTTCGGCGGCGTCCACCGCCCGCCGCAGCTCCAGCTCGCCCTCCTTGGCGTTGGTGACGTCGGTGGCGATCAGCAGCGTGCCGCCGTCGCCGAGCTTCTGGTCTTTGGCGCGGAACCAGCGCCCGAACCGCCGGATGTCGACCGGTCCCCGCGGGTTGCGGAACTGCGCCAGGCGCTCCGGAATGGCGCGTCCCGGATCCTCGATGATGCCGCGCTCGGCGAAGCTCTGGAGGATCTGCGCCATGGTCGTGCCGGGCGCCAGGCTGCTGTCGAGCCCGGAATGCAGGTTCTTGAACAGCCGGTTGGCGAACACCAGACGCTCGTCGGCATCGAACAGCGCCACCAGGTCCTCGATCGCGTCGAGCGCCCGGATCAAGCGGTCGACGGTGCCGCGGGCCTGCACCTCGCCGGTGATGTCGCGGCCGGTGCCGCGATAGCCGATGAAGTCGCCGGCGGCATCCAGCACCGGCCGGCCGCTGACCGACACATGTCGGACCTCGCCGTCCGGCCATTGCAGCGCGTAGCGGAAGTCGCGGAACGCGCGGCGGTTCTCCAGGTCGTCGAAATGCCGCTGCCAGCTCTCGCCGTGCAGGTCGCCGACCGCGAAATCCCAGCGCCGCCGCGTGCTCATCTGGTAGCCGGGGTCGCCCGGCTTCGGCCAGTCGCCGGTCAGCGAGCGGAAGCAGTGCTCGGCATCGGTCTCCCAGAACCAATCGGAGGCGGTCTCGGTGAGGTCGCGGAAGCGTGCCTCGCTCTCGGCCAGCGCCCGTTCGGCCCGACGGCGCTCGGTCACGTCCTCGCGGATCGCGACATAGCCCTCGTGCAGACCGGCCGCCGATCGCAGGCGGTCGATGCGCAGCGCGAAGATCAGCTCGCGGCCGTAGCGGTCGCGATTGACGACCTCGCCGCTGTAGGCGCCACCGTCGCTGAGAGCCGCCCGCACCTCCTCGACCAGATAGTTCGCGTCCCGGCCGTCGTAGATCAGGCTGCTCGGCCGCTGGCCGATGGCCTCGGCCCAGGTCAGCCCGAAGGTGTCGAGGAAGGGCTGGTTCATCCAGACCAGCCGGTAGCCCATGTCCATCACGTAGGTGGGATTGACGCTGTGCCGGACGATCTCGGCGAGCCGGGCGTTCTCCGCCTCCTGGCGCTCGATCGCCGCCATGCCGGCGGCGAGCTGCTCGCCGCGCTCCAGCACCTTGGTCTCCAGCCACTCCCGGGCGTGGCGGTGGGCGATGCCGAGCCCGAGCAGGCCGACGGCATTGCGCAGCATCGGCTCGATGGGCGCGAACGCCACGGGGTCGGAGACCAGGACCCGCAGCTTGCCCAGCCGCTCGGCATCGGCACCGAGATCGTATTGATGGGTCCACGCCGGCTCCGGGCGGCGGTCCTCGCGCAGCAGTCCGGCCAGCTCGACATCGGCGTCCAGCACCAGCGGCAGCTGCAGGCAGCCGCGCCGGATGGTGGCCACCATGATCGGCCCGAACGGGAGTGCCTGCACACGGCTCGCCAGGTCGAGCAGGATGGGACCGGCGTCCGCGGTCATCAGGTCAGCATCCCGCAGACGCACGCGGCCGTCCTCCTGTCGCCCGACACGGCGGTGTCGTCACCTGACGGGGCACACCCGGGGGTCCGATGGTCGACGACGAGCGTCAGTGATGTCGGACGGTCGGCCGGTCCCGCCCCTCCCAAAACAAAAGACCGGCACTACGCGTCGGCCGGAGCCGCAACCGCGTACAACATGATGGCCGTTGCCGCGGCGAGGTTCAACGAGTCAGCGCCGCCGCGCATGGGAATTCTGACGAGATGGTTGCAGGTTACCGCGATACGTTCCGGCAGCCCGCTCTGCTCGTTGCCCATGAGCAGCAGCGTCGGATCGCCGCGCCGGATCGACTCGGGCCGGTCGGCTGCCTTCAGGTGGGTGCCGACGGTGCGGCCGCGCCATTCCGGATGCCAGGCCAGGTAGCCGGCCTCGTCGACCCGCACCAGCGGCACATTGACGATCGATCCCATGGAGGCCCGCACCGACTCGGTCGAGTACGGGTCGACGGTGTTGCCGATCAGCAGGATGCCGGCCACCCCGAAGGCGTCGGCGCTGCGCACGATCGACCCGAGGTTGCCGGGGTCGCGGATGCCCTCCAGCGCCAGCCAAGTGACACCGGGCGCCGCCCGCGCTTCCTCCAGCCGGCCCCAGCGCTGCTCGATCACCGCGATCACACTCTGCGCGTTGTCGCGGCGCGCGACCCGGGTCATCAGTTCGTCGCTCACCGTCAGAACGCGGCCGCCGCCGGCCAGGCAGCCGTCGATCGCCTCGCGCAGCAGCGGGCTGCTCCCGGCGTGCTGCGACAGCACCAGCCGGCGCACCCGCCAGCCCCGCCGCACCGCCTCGACGACGTGGCGCAGGCCCTCGGACACGAAGGCGTTCTGCTCGCTGCGGCCCTTTTTGCTGTCGAGCGCGCGCAACGCCTTGATCTCGGCGTTGCCGGCGCTGGTGATGACCAGGGGTTCGGTCTCAGGCATGGCGGCTCCAGCGGACATAGAGCGAGGTCGGCAGCAGGCCGCCGGTGGCCTCCTCGCGCAGCGCCATCTCGCCGGCGGTGATCGTACCCGGCAGGTCGGCGAAGGCGCCGGCGACCAGCCGGTGCAGCGTCAGCATCGACAGATGCGTCGCGTAGGCGGTGAGGATCAGCGTCGACGACCGCGCGTCCATCAGCGCCCGGCAGTCGGCCAGCAGCTGCGGCAGCTGCTCCTCCAGCCGCCACACCTCGTTCTTCGGCCCGCGGCCGTATTTCGGCGGATCGAGCACGATGACGTCGTACCGGCTGCCGCGCCGGACCTCGCGCGCCACGAAGCGGGCGGCGTCGTCGCAGATCCAGCGGATCGGCGCGGCACCGAGCCCCGACAGCTCCTGGTTCGCCCGCGCCCAGGCGATCGCCTTCTTCGAGGCGTCGACATGGGTGACCTTGGCGCCCGCGGCGGCCGGCAGCAGCGAGGCCATGCCGGTGTAGCCGAACAGGTTCAGCAGCGCCGTCTCGCCCGCTCCGGCCCGCTGCCGGTCGGCGAGCGCCGTCGCCACGGCGTCCCAGTGCACCCGCTGCTCCGGGAACAGGCCGAGGTGGCGAAACGCCGTGAGTTGCGCCTCGACGCGCACGGCACCATAGGCGATTGGCCAGGGATCCGGCTCACGGCCGCGCCGGGTCTCCCAGCGGCCGCTGCCCTCCTCCTCGCGGCCGGCGAGGAAGCGCGCATCGGCTTCGGCCCAGCGCTCCGCGGGCAATGTCGGGCGCCACAGCGCCTGCGGGTCCGGCCGGTCCAGCAGCATCCGCCCGAAGCGCTCCAGCTTGCGGCCGTCGCCGCTGTCGAGCAGCGCATAGTCGGCCCAGCCCTCGGCGACCAGGATCTCCGGAATCAGCACAGCCTCCCGCGCAGCGTTCGGCGGCGAACCTACAGGCAGCGGCGCCCGCAGGCGAGCCCGTTGCGGCACTCAGAAAACGAGGTCCCCCGGCGTCTTCGCCTCGACCGTCAGCGACGCCTCGCCATCCTCGCTGGCGCGCCAGCCGACCGCCACCAGATAGCCACCGTCGACCACGCTCTGGTGGAACCGCCAGGCCGCGGCATCGTCGGCGATCGCCGCGGTGAAGCGGATGCGCGGCGGCTCGACGTCGAACCAGAACTCGTCAAGCGGCTGCGACAGGCCCCGGCCGGTCGCCTTGATGTAGGCTTCCTTCAGGGTCCATAGCCGCAGGAACCCTTCGGCGCGCCGCTGCGGTTCCAGGCCGTGCAGCCAGGCGGCCTCGGCGCCGAAGAAGTAGCGGTCGGCGACCGCGAGGTTCACCCGGCGGCCGAGCGCCTCGGTGTCGAGCCCGATCTCATGCGCCGGCGAGGCCGCGACCGCCACCATGCCGCCGGTGTGCGACAGGTTGAAATGCAGGCCGAGCCGGCGGCCGTCGCACAGCGCAACCGGCTTGCCCTTCGGCCCGGCCTGGTAGCGGAACGCCGCCGGCGCCTCGCCGGTCAGTTCGGCCAGCGTGGCGCGGACCAGGGCGTGGGCGGCGACATACTCGATCCGGCTGCGCGCCACCTTCAGCCGTCCGACCCGCGCCCGCTCCACATCGTCGAGCACTGCCAGCCACGGCGCGACGTCGGCTTCCGCGAGGCCGTCGAGCGGCATCGTCCACAGCCGCACCGGCGCAGCGCCGGCGTCACTCATCGGCCGCCGCGGGCGCGGTCAGGACGACCGTGGCCTTGCCGGTAGCCGCGACCTCGCCGGTGAGGGCGTCGCACACGGTCAGCTTGATCACCGCGGTCTGCACCGCCGCCGACAACTGGCCGACGACGCCCCTCACCTCGACTCTGGAGCCGGCCAGGACCGGCCGGCGGAACTGCATGGCGAGCGACTGCAGCAGGCAGTTCTCGCCCGGCAGGTGCACCCCGACCAGGCGTGAGGCCAGCGCCGTCAGGTAGGCACCGTGCGCCACCCGGCCGGCGAAGCCCCTCGAGCGCGCGAAGCCGGCGTCGACATGCAGCGGGCTGATGTCGCCGGAAGCCGCGGCGAAGCGGTCGATGTCGGCCTCGGTGACGGCGGCCTCGAAGGCGGCCTCCTGGCCGATCCGCAGATCCTCGAAGCTGAAGCGGGAGACCAGGGAAACCATGCGGACTCCAGGAATGAATGCATGTCGATCATCGAAGCCGTCGGCCGGCTGTCAACCGTGGGACGTGACGCGGCCGGCAGCCGGGGAGATGATGAGGCAACGCCCTGCTTCCCGGACGGATCCATGGATGCGATCACCATACTCCCCCTGACCCCCGACAACTGGTCCGATTTCGAGACCTTGATGGGCCCACGCGGTGGCGCCGGCGGCTGCTGGTGCATGCTGTGGCGGCTGCGCAAGCGCGACTACGACGCGATGAAGGGCGAGGCCAACCGCGACGCCATCCGCGCCGTGGTCGAGGCCGGCCCGCCGCCGGGGCTGCTGGCCTATGACGGCGGCGTCCCGGTCGGCTGGATCTCGATCGCCCCGCGCGAGGCATTCCCGCGGCTGGAAAACTCGCGGGTGATGCAGCCGGTCGACGACCGGCCGGTGTGGTCCGTGTCGTGCTTCCTGATCGCGAAGAGCCACCGCAGGCAGGGCGTCGGCGCGGCGCTGCTCGACGCCGCCTGCGCCTTCGCCCGAGAGCACGGTGCCACCCTGGTCGAGGGCTATCCGGTGGCGCCCGGCAAGGACGGCTATCCCGACACCTATGCCTGGACGGGATTCGACAGCGTGTTCCGCCGGACCGGGTTCGCGGAGGTGGCACGACGGTCGGAGACGCGGCCGATCATGCGGCGGGAACTGTGATTGCGAGCTACCCCTGGCGCTGCCCCGACTGCGCGCTGTCCGGCGAGGCGGTGCTGGAGAACGAGCTGTGCCTGTTCCTGCAGCAGGAGCAGCCAGTGCTGAAGGGCTCGGGGCTGATCGTCCCGCGCGCCCACCGGCCGACCCTGTTCGACCTCACGCCGACGGAATGGGCGGCAGGCTTCACGCTGCTGCAGGCAGTCCGCGCGAATCTCGACGCGACCCACCGGCCGGCCGGCTACAACGTCGGCTGGAACGCCGGCACGGTCGCGGGCCAGGAGATCCTGCACGCCCACATGCACGTCATCCCACGCTTCGCCGACGAGCCGCTCGCCGGAAAGGGCATCCGCCACTGGCTGAAGCAACCGGAAAATGCTCGGCCGGGACAAGGTTTCTGACGTGGTGGAAGGACGCTGAGTCAGCCCAGTTCCTTCGACCCGGCAGGCGTATCGATCTGCGCATGGTAGCGCAGCTTCGGCCCATAGGTGATCGCCGGCGGGTAATCGATCCTGAGTTCCCGGTAGAGGGCTTTGACGGCGAGCGGGTCGGGGTGCTCGAGCGAGAAGGACCGCAGTCGTGCGCCCAGGTCAGGGATCGTCGCCATCGAGCGGGGCGTGCCGCGCCTGTCGATGATCGATGGTGCGGCTCCGTCGAGTGGAAGCGAGCCGTCGCGCGGGATGGCGAAGTCGAAGGTCGAATCGACCGCCGGCAGGGGGACCTTCTCGCCGAAGACCTCCTCCCGCCGGGAAATGACCGAGTCGATCGCGTCGGTGCGCGCGACCCAGCCGCGCAGCCGCCTCCCCTCCTCCCAATCGCGCCTGACCCGGGCTTGATCGTCGAGACCGAACCAGCGGCGGCGGCCGGGGCCAGCCGTCTCGGGGTCGAGGGCGACGATCTCCAGATAGACGCTGCCGCCGAGCTGGAGCAGGTGGTTGTGGGTGCCCATGTAGTCGTGCCGTCGCCCGAAGGGGACGTCGAGGTCGAGGCAGGCCCGCACGTGCGAGACGCCCTCCGCCAGGGTCGGGGCGATGACGGTGAGGTGATCCAGCTTCAGCATGCGGCGGCGATCGGTTGCGGCTCCTGCAGACCGTTGCCCGATGCTGGCCCGCGGCGCAATCCCGCCGCTTCGCCTCAGAGCGTGAGAATGTATCCCAGTGGGGTCTGCGCCGGCTTCCCGCGTCCGTCCGCCAGGAGGGCGGCGCAGCGCGATGCGGCGCATCGGGCAAGCCG
>Ga0209347_1000855_pt1 | contig 63091 bp, 61 predicted proteins | sample AutmiccommuBRH23_FD_187382 | JGI IMG/M metagenome (GOLD analysis project Ga0209347, IMG submission 187382) | Deep subsurface microbial communities from Mt. Terri, Switzerland - Autotrophic microbial communities BRH/23 (SPAdes) (version 2) | ecosystem: Environmental > Aquatic > Deep subsurface >... | reverse complement strand
GTATTCGTCAGTGGCTCTGCGCCTTCGGCGTAAGTCATCCTTAGGCGGTTAGTAATCTATGGAGCATGCGCCTTCGGCGATAGTGTCCACCGGACACTATCGTCACTGGAGACTTACGTCACCGAAGACTCGATGTTCAACTTTAGTTGAACGGGTTCACTTTCTTGGTTTATCACTCTCCTAACTTAATGTATTAAGGATAACAAAAAGACCCTATAAAATAGAGTCAGTTGATTTTTCGACAAGTAGGCCTCTCTTTCAACTGTCTACCTTATAGGGTCCATTTTAAACCATAAAATTTTCAGCACAGCCCCTTTTTATACTTAGCAGAAAGTATAACTTATCGTTGTATACTGCAAGAAGGCTAATACGTGCGAAGACAGTGTCTTCGTGGGTGCTAGCCAAGTTTTCTAAATGGTATAATTCCTTGTTGCGACTCGCAAGATCAATACCTATTATCGAAGATGCGCGTTGATTTTTTTTCACTTCTGGGAAGCTCACCCATGGAAACCGCTTTTGGTACAATAGTAACCCCGATTTTTGCTTTGCAGCGATGCTTGATATCTTGTTCAATGATTCGTTTGTTTTCTTTGGATTCGATTTCAAAAAACAACGTCATAATATCCTTGCCATTTAAATGGTCTAGAATCACCTGATACTCACTGCTTGCCCCTTGAACTTCCCGCAAGATTTCATCAATCTGCGCAGGGAAGATATTAGTTCCTTTTACCTTAATCATATCGTCGGTGCGTCCAATCAGCGTATCAATCCTAGGATAGTTCAGACCACAGGCACAATCACCCGGCATAAAGCGCGTTAAATCATGAGTACGATAGCGAATAAGGGGAGCTCCCTCTTTGCGGAGAGTTGTAATAACCAGTTCTCCAATTTCACCGTTTGGAACATGTTGGCCAGTCGTGTGATCAATAATTTCAAAATATAAATAATCGTTCCAGTAATGCATGCCACACTCTTTATCACAACTCATGGCTATACCAGGCCCATAGATCTCGGTCAAACCATAGATATCATAGAGTTGAACTCCAAGCTCATTGGCGATACGGCGGCGCATCTTTTCTCCCCAGCGTTCCGAACCAATGATTCCCTTGGTGAGATGAATTTTATCTTTAACTTTACGCTTGGTAATTTCTTCTGCTAAAAGAAGTGCATAAGAAGACGTAGCGCACAAAACTGTGCTTTTTAAATCTTTCATCATTTGAATTTGTTTATCCGTATTCCCCGGTCCCATAGGAATGACCATGGCACCTAACAACTCTGCCCCGGCTTGAAAGCCGATTCCCGCAGTCCACAGACCATACCCAGGTGTGATTTGGACCCGATCCAAATTTGTCAGGCCTGCTGTTTCGTAACAGCGTTTAAACATTTCAGCCCAATCTGCGACATCCTGTTTAGTATAGGGAATGATAACAGGCGTACCTGTCGTACCGGAAGAGGAGTGGATTCGAACAATCTCACTGTCAGGAACTGCTTGTAATCCTAAGGGATAGGCATCTCTCAAATCACCTTTGTCAGTAAAGGGTAAGGTTTCAAAATCCTCTTGAGTCTGGATCCCCTCGAGATTTATTCCCTGGAATTTTTTCTTGTAAAATTCGTCGACACGAGGAAGTCTGATAAGCATATCTTTGATATAATCAAGTTGTGATTGATTCATCCTAGATCTTTCTCCTTTAAGACGGTTTGGGCACCAGCCTGCAATGCTTTTAGATTCATCTGAATAAAGGTTGAGGCTAGTTTTTTATTGATGGTCCCCTCGATATCTTCCATTGAAATGCCAAGTACACCCGTAGATATCGCTGCACCCAGCAGCGCAATATTTAAAACCTTTGTGCTGCCACAGGCGGCAAAAATAGCTTCACCATCGACAACGATCAAATGTTTTATATGACTGCCTAGGTATTTAAGCATTTCATCTCCATCATAATCAGTGCTTGAGAGAGAGTCTGTTATTGGTTTGATGGCTTTTTGGCTAACAATGACCGTTCCGCCGTCTTTTAAATAGGCCAAACTTCTGACAGCTTCTGCTGGTTCAAACCCAATGAGCACATCGGCCGATTTAAGAGGAATCAACGGAGAATGAATCATCTCTTCGCCAATACGGACATGGCTTACGACACATCCACCGCGCTGTGCCATACCAATGGTTTCGGCTGTACGCACCTGCTTACCTTGATCCAGAGCGGATTGAGCAATTAGTTTCGATGCTAAAACCGTACCTTGTCCGCCAACACCCGCCAAAATACAATTGATCATTTAGTTTACACCCCCAATAGCCTGAAATGGACAAACCTGTGCGCATATCGAGCAGCCATAGCATAAGGCAGGATCAATCCGCACTAAGTCATCCGCTTTTACAATAGCCGGACAGCCTAACTCTTGAATACAAAGTCGACAGCCTGTACACTTCTCGGTATCAATAGAGTATAAAGGAGCAGGACTCACTAGAGCAATACAGGGAGACTTAAAGATAACAGCGGATATGCCCTTAAAAGCTGCGGCTTCTTTGACAGCAGCAATAGATTGTTCCAGATCAAAAGGATCCCTGGTTATAATATGCTTTACGCCTAGTGCGTTCAGGACATTGCTGATACTGATTTTTTCCGAAATATTCCCCATCATTGTTTTACCTGTTCCGGGATGAGGCTGATGGCCGGTCATGGCGGTCGTTGAGTTGTCCAAGACGATCAGGACGATATCACTGTCATTGTAAACAGCATTAATGACGCCAGGTATTCCTGAATGGAAAAAGGTAGAGTCCCCAATAAACGCGAAATTGACATTATCGGGTTCTACTCGGTGTAGTCCCTGAGCGATCGTAATTCCAGCACCCATACAAAGACAAGTATCGACCATTTCGAGGGGTTTTGAATTCCCCAAAGTATAGCACCCAATGTCTCCCGAGAAAATTGCTTTCTGACCGTTCATCGCCTGTTTTACGGCATAGAAGGCAGCTCTATGGGGGCAGCCTGCACATAATACCGGTGGTCTAATGGGGAGTGCCGGTAAATCCTCTGCGAGTTTGGATGGTGTAAAAGGGATTTTTAGAAATTCTGAAACGGCCGTAGTTACCGACTCTACTGAATTTTCACCTGCGGTTTGAATATGTCGGGTCAGCTTGCCCTTGATTTTAACAGGCAAATTATGCTTCCCGCACAGATAAACCAATTCTTTTTCAATAACAGGATCTAATTCCTCGACTACGAGAACTTCTTCAAGACCTTCTAAGAATTCTAAGGCTAGCTTTTCAGGGAAGGGATGGGTTGTAGCCACCTTAAATATCTTGCAGGCAGCTTTTAAATTCTCTATGGCTTCACAGGTATAAGCATAATTAATCCCTCCTGTGGCAAGGCCTTTTTTCCCATTTCCGAGGACAGAATTAAAGCGGTACGACGAAAAATCTTCAGCTAATATCGGCTGGCGAGCTTCAATTTTTAAATGGTTTTGGTAAGCAAGGCGAGGGAAAATTGCCCACTTGGGATCTTTTATAAAACCCTCGACGTTCATCGTATAACAGTTCTCAGCGAGGTTTACAGGAGCGTAGCCATGACAGACCCTAGTCGTAGGTCGGAAGAAAACCGGAGTATTATATTTTTCCGAATACTCAAAAGCGTCACCAATCATCAGATAGGCTTCTTCAGGCGAGGATGGGTCAAAGACTGGTAATTTTGAGAAAATCGCAAAATGACGAGTATCCTGTTCAGTCTGAGAGGAAATAGGACCGGGGTCATCTGCTACGACTATGACCATTCCTCCCTTGATACCGATGTAAGCAAGGCTCATAAGCGGATCTGAGGCGACATTCAGCCCCACTTGCTTCATCGTTACCAAAGTTCGCATGCCCGTATACGCTGCTCCCGCAGCAACCTCCAAAGCTGACTTCTCATTGACGGACCATTCAACATATATATTACCGGGATTTTTCTTGGCAATTGTTTCAAGGATTTCAGTAGAAGGAGTCCCCGGGTATCCAGTGACGACTCCGACTCCGGCACGAATTGCACCCATAGCGATGGCTTGATTTCCCATCAATAACTCTAATGTCATAGTTTTTCCTCCTTGTAACTTAGTAAACTCGTTCAGCTAAAGCTGAACATCGGGGACAACAGGTGGGGAGTTTACCCCACCTGAAGTGGAGACCGGGGGAACGCCCACTTTATAGAAATGGGCGTCTCGCCGTTGGATAAACTCTCGGAACTCTCCGAACTATTTGGCGAAGAGAGTTTCTTCGAATCGTCATATTTAAAGGTTTTCTAAATGCAAAAAAGCCATATCACCCACATAACATGGGGCGATATGGCTCGCGGTGCCACCCAATTCAGAAGCCGAACCCCTCACGGGAAAGGTTGGTTTCTCTCAAAGGTACGCAACTCAGGTTTTCAGGCCCTTATATCAATACCCTTCCCCAGTAACGTCGGGACAGACGGCTCGGGATAGTCAAGCATTCGCTCTTTTACCCTGCTCCTCACAGAACCATTCGCTGATATCCTTTGCACTGGACCTCTCACCATTCGCCAGCTCGCTTTGCAGATACAATCAGTTACTATTTCTGATCATCGAAATTTATATTAAAATTTAATGTTATTTTAGATGGAATACCCTTCTTTGTCAATAGATATTTCAGATAGGCATTCAGGAGCTCAGTACACGGATCGACACTTCGTCAAGAGCATCGAATTATACTAGCCTATTATTTGCTTGAATTATTAAACTTATATGATTACAATAGAGAGCATCGGTCGATCATTTTAAAAAGAACATTCCTCAAATCTCTTTTCCTTTATTTATGCTGATTCGCAAAAAAAGGAAGGGATTTGAGGAATGCTGTGGAATATCAAAAGATATCCTCGCAGGATGTAAAATTAACAAAAGAGGTGGACAACTTGAAAAAAATTATTTACTCTGTTTTGACGTTTATGCTCATGGTTTCCCTGATCGGTTGTGGGAGTACTACTGGCAACGGTGGTAATACGGAAAATTCCAACGATACCACTAAGGAAAAAATCAAATTAACCTATGCTTTTTTTGCACCGGCCAACACGTTTCCAGCCATCCAGATGAATAAATGGAAAGAAGAACTGGAAAAGCGAACCGATGGTCAGGTTGAGGTTCAGCTGTTTCCGGGCGGGTCCTTACTCAATGCTAATAATATGTACGAAGGTATAGGTAATAAAGTGGCCGATATTGGGTTATCCTCAACAACCTATGAACCAGGGCGCTTCCCTTTGTTAGACATTTCTGACATGCCTTCAGGTTATCCCAATGCTAAAGTAGCTTGTCAAGTTGTAAACGATCTGGTTCAGGCCTATCCACCGGAAGCTCTTAAAGACTTTAAAATTATTACCGCTTTTGCTACGGAACCAGCTTATATCCAGAGTAAGGCTAAAATTTCCAATTTGGAAGAACTTAAAGGGAAGCAACTGCGTATAGCCGGGTCCTTAACGCCTATAATGCAGGCGCTGGGGGCAGCACCTGTCGGAATGTCCCAAGCAGAAGTACCGGAGGCCCTACAAACTGGGATTATCGTTGGGAGTGTATCTTCTCGTGAGGTACTTAAAGATCTCAAGTTAGCGGAAACTGAGAAATACGTAACCGATTATCCATTAGCTTTAAATACCTTTATTGCTGTCATGAACAAAGAAAAATGGGACTCACTTCCCGTCGATGTTCAGAAAGTTATCGATGAGCTTAATGCTGAGATGGCCGTTTTCACTGGGGATTATCTCGATAATCACGTTAATGAAGCCTTAGAATGGAGCCAAAAGGAGCAGGGATTAAACGTGATAACCTTAGCACCGGAGGAAAAGAAAAAATGGGATGACATTATTCAACCTCTCCAAGAACAGGCCGTAAAAACAGCCGCGGACAAGGGGTTGCCAGCTGAGAACTATAAGCTTAAGCTTTATGAATTGATCGCTAAGTACAGCAAGTAAACTATAGGCCTATTAATTGTAGGGAGATTGGAGGTGGGAATTCTTAATGCGAAAAGGAAGTAAAATGAACTTGGGCTATTTGATTAACATTTTGGACAAAGCAGTAGCCTTATATAATCACGGTTTAGCTTGGTTAGGCGGACTGGCTTTAACGCTAATGTTAATGCTTATTGTTGGTAATGCTCTGATTCGGATTTTTTATCGCCCATTTCCAGGAACGACAGAGTTAGTCGGATGGTTAGCGGCTATTACAACTTCCTTCGCGTTGGGTTATACCCAGATGAATAAAGGGAATGTAGCTTTGGATATGATTACCAAAAGATTCCCCTTACGCATCCAGAAAATTCTGGAAGGAATTTTTTCACTGTGTACAGCGTTGTTTTTCGGTATGGCTGGGTGGAAGATTGTGAGCTACGGTTTTACTTTGAAAAACAGTGGTTACCTTTCGGAAACCCTTCGCATTGCCTATTACCCCGTTGTAGTTATTATGTCCCTAGGCTTTATAGGATTAACCCTGACGTTGCTTCTGAACCTTATTAAATTAGCGGAAGGGGATGTTCAGGGTGGATCCTAATATCATAGCCTTGATTGGTCTAGCGGTTATGCTGCTATTGATGTTTTTGAAGATGCCGATCAGCTTTGCCATGTTCGTGGTAGGTTTTGCCGGAGTTCTTTTAATGGCCTCCCCGGGTGCAGCCTTTAATTTGTTGCAGGCGGAACTGTGGACCCAGTTTTCCAGCTACTCTTTAAGTATAATCCCCCTGTACATTCTAATGGGCGAAATCATTTTTCGCTCTGGGATCACTGAAAAACTATTTGTTGCAGCCTACAAATGGGTCGGCCATTTAAAAGGTGGCATGGCAGGTACTACAGTGTTGGCTAGTGCTGGATTTGCCGCGATTTGCGGTTCCAACTCGGCTACAGCGGCTACCATGTCGACGATTGCTTTACCTGAGCTCAAGAAATACAACTATGATGAAGCCTTAAGCACCGGTTCTGTTGCTGCAGGCGGCACACTGGGGATAATCATTCCCCCCAGCACCGCCTTGATTGTTATTGCGATTCAGACGCAACAGTCTGTTCGACAGTTGTTTGCGGCCACGATTATTCCTGGAGTATTGTTAACCCTGCTCTTCCTTGCCACTATTTCTTATATATGTATGCGTAATCCTGAAGTTGGTCCAGCTGGCCCGAAAACTCCGTTTAAGGAAAAGTTACTCTCTCTGAAAGACGTAATTCCGGTCTTTTTGCTGTTTTTCTTTGTTATCGGTGGGCTCTTCCTGGGATGGTTTACCCCCACTGAGTCGGGAGCTTTTGGTTCCTTCGGCGCAATTATTTTGGCACTCAGCATGCGCAAATTGACTTGGGAAAACTTTCGTCAATCCATAGCCAGCACACTGCGTTCCTCCACAATGGTGATCCTGTTAATTGTGGGTGCCATGGTTTTTGGCCGTTTTTTGACTTTGACTCGTCTTCCATTTGCTGTGGCCGAATGGGTGGTTAATCTTGCAATCCCATCGTCGGCTGTCTTGATCATAATTCTCATAATTTTTGTAATTGGTGGTTCCTTGATGGATGCTCTCGGATTTTTAATTGTTTCCATCCCTATTTTCTATCCAACCGTGATGGCTTTAGGGTATGACCCTATCTGGTTTGCCATTGTTCTTAACATTGTCACAAGTATGGGTGCAATTACTCCGCCTGTAGGGGTAAACGTCTATGTGGTACATGGCTTGTCTGGAGTAACTATGTCCACTGTCTTTCGGGGAGCGACGTATTTCCTCGTGCCCTATGTTTTACTCGTTGCTCTATTAATCGTATTTCCTCAGATTGTTTTATTTGTGGTCAAGTAGAAGTCGAGATATTACCAGCGGTCTAATCCAACCTTCTTTGAAGCTGTTGCCGATGATACTATCAAGGTATTTCATCCGAGTAATTATGTGTTTAATGACTGCATACAAATGTCACCAAAGACTACCAAAGAGTCTGAGTGCGGTGGTTTACTCCAATTGTGTATCACGTCATTATGCGGGGGAAATCCTGTTTACCGTAAAGCACACGATGAAGAGGAATTAATTATTCTAGAGGGTCAATTCACATCGCCTTTTTGAGTTGTATTTTTCCTTTTGACAGTTATTATGCAGCTTATTAAAGCTATCGCGCTGCAGATAAATGGCAATGCGAAAAATCCCCATTTTGTAATAACGAAACCTCCCATCATGGAGCCAAGCGTAATTCCGATATATAAGGCGGTGTTGTTTAAGGCAAGTACCATACCACGAGTTTCTGGAAATTCTTCCACTAAACGGGCTTGATATGAAGTAAAGGAGGCATAACCGATCAGTGCCCAGAAGAATAATACAACATAAACCAAAGTTCCTGTTGAAAAGAAAAGACCTAATAGAGGGAGTATGCCGATAAGCGTGGCTGTACTGAAGATTGATACCCTTCTTGTACCAATTTTATCGGTTACTCTCCCACTGGATAAACTACCAATTACAGCCCCTATACCGTAGGCAGTAATTGAAAAGGCAAGTTCACCTGAAGAAAAATGGTTATATATAATCAGCCCTGTCCCAAGAAATACATAAAGAGCATACATAGAAATTGCCCAAATAGTAGTGACACTCACTGCGCAAATCATTCTTATGGTACTGCCTTTTGTCGGGGCCTCGACGGAAGGTACTTCATTGATGGATGCCCAAACCCTAAAGTTTAAGATTGATAGTAAAGCAGCAATTGTAGCTAAACCTATAAAAACAGAACGCCACCCAAGAAATAGTTCTAACAGAGTCCCGATCGGTGCCCCTGCCCATAAAGCCATAAGATGTCCAGATACTACAACGGAAAGCCAAACCCCTCTGCGTTCAGGTGGTGCTGTATCGCCAATAATAGCGTAGACTAAAGGGGTTATTGCTGCAACAGATGAACCCGCCATAATTCGACTGATGATTAACATTGTAAATGAAGAAGAAATGGCTGTTAAAAAATTTGATAAGCAAAAAGTTAATAGACCGAAAATAATGAAAAAGCGGCGACCTTTGCGATCTGAGAGCCACCCGAAGAATGGAGCACTAATGGCATACATCAGTGAAAATACGGTAACCATCCACCCTGCAACAGCAGGAGTTATTCCATATTCGTTAGCGATAAACAGTAATAATGGAGATATAACAAACAAATCAGTGCCTATAACAAATAAGGTAAGCCACCCCGTTAGAAGATAAAAGGTTTCTTTTAAGGTCAGACGCATATTTATCACCCATATCCAATATATCGGCTATTCGTTTGTTTATGAACTTAGAGAAGTAGCAGAAATAGAATTGATTAAATTTGAGGGCAACTAGTGGATCTCCTGAGTCGCGTACTCTCTAAGTCATAAAAGCAAGCAGCTAATCTCTCACGAAGATTAGCTGCTTGCTGTTTTTTAGTGATTACTTTGCTGTAACCATTGAATTTTCAACTTCTTTTAGCTTTTGCATGACGAGTTTAATTCTCTTCCGAATTCCTCTAAGGCTTTCGAAGAGGCTATAAACGACCGGTACAACAACGAGCGTTAGAACCGTTGAGGACAATAATCCACCAATGACGGCGATCGCCATCGGGGCTTGAATTTCGGTGCCTTCCCCAAACCCAACGGCTAAAGGCATGAGACCAAGAATCGTGGTCAACGCTGTCATGAGAATCGGACGGAGTCGTGTCGTTCCTGCCTGAATAAGAGCAGCACGAACTGGCAAGTTTTGTTTAACAAGTTTATTCGTATAGTCAATAAACACAATCGCATTATTGACGACAATCCCTACGAGAATAATAATTCCCATAAAGGCTGTGATACCAAAAGTTTGCCCGGTTAAGAGTAACGCTCCGGTTATCCCTATCATTGCTAGAGGTAGGGTAATTAAGATAATCAACGGATGAATTAGTGAGCCGAACTGGCTTGCCATAATCATATAGACGAACACAACGGAAAGGATCAACGCCAGCGTAAGACTGCTAAATGAGTCTTCCATCATTTCGGTTCCGCCAACCATTTTAATAGAATACATAGTTTCGTTGATGCTTAAGTCTTGAACCATTGTATCCAGTTCAGTTTGAATCTTACTACTGATGGTTCCCATATCCGCATTTTCGAAATTAGCATATACGGTTGTAGCATCTTGTTGATTATTCCTAGAGATTGTTGCAGGGCTTTGACCTTTAACCACCGCTCCAAGTTCTTTAAGGGCGACCTTTGTCCCTAATGGACTGGTGATTTTTAGGTTTTCAATCGCTGTTTTCGAGTTGTCAACACCCAGTATTTTTACCCGAACGTCCTTTTCAACACCGCTTGTACTTAACTTTGTTGCAACTTGGCCTTGAAGGGACTGATTAACAAACGTCGCAATTTGATGCGTAGTTAAACCATTTTTCAGGGCCTTTTCCTTATCAACGATAAATTGATATTCTGCTTTGCCGGTTTCCATACTATCGGAAACCTTCGTAACCTCTTTAATAGTTTTGAGGCGGGTACTTAATTCCTGAACATATTCCTTAACTTTAGCAGCATTAGGTCCTACCACTAAGACTTCTGCGGCAGAGGTTTGTCCACTCATGGATTCCATGGAGTTACTTAGATTAAAGCCTAAGTGGAGTTCGTTGGAGATCGTACTACTGAGTTTATCCTTTAAGTCATTCATGACCTTATCCGTCGGTCTCGTCCTAGAGCCGCTATCGACAAGGGTAATATTAAGAGAAGCCGTTTCTGATCCTCCAGCGTTCATCAGGGGATTAGAGTTGCCTACCACAGCTGTCACAATATCCACTTCCGCAATATTCATGGCAACTTTTTCGATCTCCTCGACGGCCTTCAGGGTACTTGCAAGGGTTGATCCTTGTGGAAGGCTTACATCAACCGTAAAGATGCCTTCGTCCTGAGCCGGAATGAATTCAGTACCAATTCTTGGAATCAAGAAGACCGATCCTGCAAGGAGAGCAACCGACAGAACGACGGTGACCAAACGATGGTCTAATGCCCAAGTGATCACGTTTTTGTAGAGCCGATTTTCTTTGGTCTGTTTGACGTTTTGTACCTTAATGAGCATTCCTGCCAAAGAGGGAATGACGGTCAAGGCGACAACCAGAGAGGCAAGCAAGGAAAATGTGACAGTTAAAGCTAACTCTTTAAACAAGTCCCCGACTAATCCCCCGATAAAGATAACGGGAAGGAACACTGCAACCGTCGTGAGAGTCGATGAGGTTATCGCCCCTGAAACCTCCACAGTACCATCAATGGCTGCAGCAATTCGGGTCTTATTTAAAGAAATATGACGATAGATATTTTCGATAACGACAATAGCATTATCGACGAGCATCCCTACTCCTAAAGCCAATCCTCCAAGTGACATAATATTAAGGGTAAGCCCAGAAAAATACATCATCACAAAGGTGGCAATCACAGAAAAGGGAATTCCGATGGCTATGATAATGGTTGACCCGATTGACCGTAAAAAAACTAGAATCATAATAATGGCAAATGCCCCACCAAAGAGTAAGGAAGAGGACACATTCCCGATAGACTGTCCAATAATTTCTCCTTGGTCAGAGGATACTGTAAATTCCATAGTCTTATAATCGTGTTTGAAGCTGTCGATGACCACGCCAACTTCCTTAGTCACCTCAACGGTATTAGCCGTTCCTTCTTTCTGGATCGTAACCATTAGGCTTTCCTGACCATTGGTGTGAGCAATCGAGCTAATATCTTTCTTCACCATCTCGACCTTAGCGACATCTGCTAACGTCACGATTTTTACAGCGTTGCCACTAGGAATCATGCTAATAGGTAATAGTCGCAGGGTATCGATGGAGTCCACTTTACCCATCACTCGTAAATTCAACTCTTTATTATCCTGGGTTAGAATCCCACCAGGATAGGTTAAGTTATTTGCCTGAATGAGTTGCGTTATTTTTTCTTGAGTTAAACCATTTTGGTTTAATTTAGCTTGGTCTAAGTGGACCAAAACTTCTTCGTTAAAGCCTCCGGCAACAGAGACACTGGCTACCCCTTCAATATTTTGCAGCTGGGGTACAAATTGATTATTGACAATGGTCTGAATCTCCTCGAGGCTTTGACCGCTTGCAATCGCCAGCTGCATAATCGGAAGCATGGTCGGATCAAACTTGACGATCATGGGTTGTCCAATGTCATCGTGTAGGTTCAATTGATTAAGCTTCGAGGAGATGTCCTCTCTTGCTTCGGATACATTCATCCCCCAGTCATATTGCGCGATGATTAATGAGGTATTCGCGCTACTTCTTGACTGAAGTGATTTAAGACCTTGTGCTGTACTGACTGCTTCTTCCACTGGTTTTGTCACCATTTCTTTGACTTCTTCAGGGCCCGCTCCAGGGTAATTCGTTATGACCGCTAAGATTGGAGGATTAATATTGGGCATTAAGTCTAGTTTAAGATTTGTAAGCGAAACAACCCCCATTATGATGACAAGTAACATCATCATAATGGTTGTAATTGGATTACGAACTGAAAATTTTGCTAGATTCATTGTATTCCCCCTCCTTACTGAGTACAATTCTGGCTAATTTTTCGGTAATGACGACTAATAAGTTCATTTCTTCGGGTTCGAGCTGGGAGAAATAATGTTTGAACATTTGTTTGCGTTTGGCCTCTGATCGATTAAACACCTGGCGTCCCTGACTGGAAAATCGAATATTGACCGTTCGGCGATCCTTTTCATCTCGTTCCCTAATGATTAAATCGTTTTTAGATAACCGATCCATCATGGCCGTGATAGCTGCAGGGTTCACCTGATGTTCCTTAGCAAGCTCTGATACTGTACAACTTCCTCGCCGGGAAAGAATACTTAAAACGAAGAATTGATCGCTGGTTATACCCTTTTCTAAGTGACCTGATAACTCAGGGGCTAACTTACTCATGGCTAGATAACAGGCTTCTTCCAAACGACCAATGTAATGATCGATGACTTTTTGTTCAACTGTTTCTTCTATTGATTGTGAATGTGTTTTTTCGGTCATCAGATCACCTCATTATTCATAATTATCTATAAAGTATTTAACGTATTTAAATATACATTACTTTAAGTAAATCTTCATTGGTAAGTAATTCATGGTTTAGTAAGTTTGTCCTATAGCAACCCGATGACAGAGGGGTGACAGGGGGACGGGGTTGTTGACAACCTTTCGTTGTTGTCAACAACCCCGTCCCCCTGTCACCCTGGTTAACTGCTTTCTCTATACCGATAACTATTTTATGCAAAAAAACCACACTAAATAAAAGATAAAAATCTCGTCTGAGAGTTCACGCAACTATCATCCTTAATTTTGGCTGTCGTGAAGCGGGGGGGATTTTTGCAGTCCATACAATACCTGATCAGTTCGCTGCGACGGACAATGCCAATAAATATTCCGTTATCGTCCACAACAGAGACAAAGTTTTGTTCAGCGGCATAGGCGATGAGATCTTCCATTTGTGCATCGACATGAACCGGATTATTTAACGTATGTCTCTCTATCTCATTGAGGTGGATTTTTTCGGTATTCATAAATGTTAAACCAGGTGTGTTTTTCATTTTCCAAAGGAGATCACCTTCGGTCAAAACTCCCACATATTTCCCTTTATTATCGATTATAGGGACAGAGGTATACCGGTGGTATTCCATCCGTTCCAATGCCTGGCGCATGGTTGAATTGTCGTTTAAATAAACGACATCTTTTTTGGGTAAAAGAAAAAATGCGATGTTCAATTGTTTAACCTCCAATCATGATTTACTGAAATATTCGTTCTAAAAATCAAAAGAGGTGTAAAAATATCAATAAGCATCTTGAATAAGCTGGGCAGATTTGTGATCAATCACGTGTCTAATAACATCGTTCTAATAGTTACCATCGAGATGTTTTGCAAGATCGTTCACAAATAAAGAATAACATTTTTGGATACACAAATCCATAGAGAATAAACATGATCACAATAAAAAAAATATATGATAAAGCAATAATACACAAGGTTACTAAATCTGTCCAACAGTGCTGGGATTTAATCTGCTGTCTATTAAACCAAGGAGCAAAATAAAGGGAAATATTTCTTGCTGGCGAATGTGCAAATAAAGAGACTAAGAGACTTAAATATGAAAAGTTCACATTAGGGAAAGTAGATGAATAAATTTGTTTCTTGCAATGGCACAGGTTTTAATTTACTTTCCTCAGTTCGGACCACATGCATATCAGTTAATAACATGGTTAACTCTTGATAAACAAGGAGTGACTATTGCTGGAGTTATCTTTGGATATATTGTCTTATCGGCACCTCAAAAATCATTGGAGAATTGAGAAATTCAAAGATGTATACGAAGGAACTGTCGAACAGCCCCTTCATATATTATTGTCTTACACAGTACTCTGCTTTTTCAGAACCGGTATCCAGATTTCGCTTTTAAACCTTGGTGATGTCATATCTTTATTTTCATTCCACAAGATTTCTGGCCCTTCTGCTTGTTCATAGTTCGAGGATGGAAACCATTCGGAATAGATGCGTCCCCAGACATCTTGCAGTGTCCCCGGAAATGGTCCGACTGCTTCAAAGACAGCCCAGGTTGACTCAGGCACGTCAAGTTGAGTCAAGTGAGCGGGACAATCCTTGGTTGTTGCAACCCCTATATAATGGTCAAGCTCTCCTTTTTCCTCCATTCGCCCTTCAGAAAAGTTCGTGGAGGCACTTAGCAGCCCTATAGGGGCGACATTGGACAGTTGCTTAAGTTCAGTGATCACCTTTTCATTTAAAGATTGCCACATTGAGGCAATCTCAGGATTAACTCCTTGGAAAATGATTGGAACTCTTTTATAGAGACCAATTATACGAAAGGGATCTTTTACTTCAATTCGATAGTTCATTTCATTTCCTCCCTTAATAGATAATTGAAAGGTCATTCGTGGATAGGACTTCAGTATTTGACCATTACTCCTGGCTTCTGTTGGGGTTACACCATGCAAACCTTGAAAGGCCCTGGTAAAGGAATCGGGTGATTTGTACCCATATTTAAATGCAATCTCAAGTATTCGCAGCTCGCTACTATTAAGCTCAAAGGCTGCCAGCGTAAGACGTCTGCGGCGAATATACTCCGATAGAGAAACCCCTGCAAGAAAAGAAAACATCCGTTTAAAATGGTATTCTGAGCAATAGGCGCGCTTTGCTACTTCTTTAAAGTCAATATCACCCTCTGTAAGATTTTCTTCTATATAGTTTAACGCTGCATTCATGCTTTCAAGCAAGTCCATCAACCTCCTCTCACCAATAGGATAGCAGAAATTCCGGAGATCTATCCGACATCTCGTGCACGATAATGTCGTGTTAGAACAACACAACTAGTGGAAAAGAAAGTTTCTCACCAAATTTGGATTCTTTTTAAATAAGCAGTATAATTGAAAAAAATCTATGTGAATGCGAGAGGAGACCACTGTGCAAAAGATTATTCCACACTTATGGTTTGACAAAGAAGCCGATGAGGCATCAAAATTCTATATGTCCCTATTTGAAGGATCAAAACTCAAGGACAAAACCATCTTAAATGACACACCCTCAGGATCAGTGGATATGATCACCATTGAGCTTGCAGGACAAGACTTTATGCTGCTGTCCGCGGGTCCATTATTTAAGTTTACACCAGCCGTATCCTTTCTCATCGCCTGTAGCTCTGTTGAAGAGGTTGAAAGGCTATGGGGAAAACTCATCGATAATGGCGCAGCACTGATGCCTTTAGACACCTATCCGTTTAGCGAAAAATATGGCTGGGTGATTGATAAATACGGTCTTTCTTGGCAAGTGATGTACATGGGTGATTTTGAGATTAAGCAGAAAATCACCCCAACCCTTATGTTTGTCGGGGATCAGTGTGGAAATGCAGAAGAAGCCATCCAATTCTACAAATCATTATTCAACCATGCGAGTGTTGGCAATATTCTTCGATATGGCGAGGATGCTCCCCCCAACAAACCCAACACGATTCAACATGTTGACTTCGTACTTGAAAACCAAACCTTTGCAGCGATGGACAGCGCTTATGAGCACAATTTTACCTTTAATGAGGCTATTTCATTGATGGTGATGTGCGATACACAAGTAGAAATAGACTATTATTGGGATAAGCTATCGGCAGTTCCTGAAGCAGAACAATGTGGTTGGTTAAAGGACAAATACGGTTTTTCGTGGCAGATTATACCTATGAGTATGAATGAGATGATGCAGACTAAGGATGCTGCAAAATTGGCGAAAGTCACTGAAGCCATGCTTAAAATGAAAAAGTTTGATATTGCTGAATTAATCAAGGCCTATGAAAAATAATCAAGTCCATGAAGTATTCAGCCTTGATTGAGTAATAGTTGATTCGTTTAGGGGCATCATGAAAAGTGATGCTCCTTTTGTCGCGAATGTTCATCGTTTGTATAAGAGGGTAAGGGTGCTAATCCAAGAGGAATAGAATAGCAGAAGTGCAATTGTTCTACGGTGCGCCGACACTGTCTTGGGGATAATTTTGCTTACTCATAAAGGCGATACCGGAATCATATCATTATTAATGAGGTGCGTATAAGGTATGGTAATAGTATTGTCTTCTCTATTTAATAACATGGTCAATAATTTCTTAATTTCATTTGGGGTTGTAGTTGGAGCAAGTATCTTTGGAGGGGTAGGAGCCTTCATCACGAATGATCCACCCCTTAAAGCCATGCTCGACATAGCAAGTTCTATCAAAATATGGGCCGTGGCGGTAACACTTGGTGGCACATTTTCGTCCTTTGCCGCAATCGAGAAGGGTTTATTTGAGGGTGAATTCAAATCGATCCTAAAGCAGGCGATATATGTTTTATCGGCTCTTTTAGGGGCAAATACGGGATATAATGCTATTAAGTTAATCCAAAGGTGTAGCGAATGAACTATGAGAAAAAGAAAGGCTTAAAATTGAAATCCTGTTTTGTTGGGGGAATATTCATTGGAATATTAATGGGTACAGCAGCTTTTAATACTTTTGTAAGTTATAGAATGGATCAATTGTATAAGAGAATTGCATTGCTTGAGCAAACTGTTCAAGATAAAAATGCCATACTTGAAAAATTTGAAAAAAATATAAATACAAGGAGTCTTATAATTAAGGGTATCGAGGTAGTATTGGTTTTTAGTGGAGATGAAATTGACAAAATACTCATAGAAAAAAATATAAAAGATAAATACAGTACATTGCTCGGCAAAGAAATCAAAAATATTGATCCAAATCTAATTATTGAAGTAGTGGATAAGAGAATTTTCAAGATAGAGGATAAGGAGTTCAAATTAAGGGTCAACAGATTAATGATCACAGAAATTTTAAAAATATGGATTAGTGTTGAACAAGCAACTTAATACAAAGTAAGCGTGAAAGGGGAAAGCCGTTAAGCTCCCCCCATTTTTGTTGATTCTATATTGACCGGATTATGCTGAGTGCTGGAACAACTATTACAAGCTTGGGAATTTTACTCCAGATTCAGTCGTTTACTTAAAATATAATTTGTTATCGCGAAGTAAGCTGTGCATGCAAGGCCAGTAAAAATAATTCCAGAAACAATCATCATTTGAATTACCGGCTGCATGCCAATCAAATCATTGGCAGAAGAGATATGGATATTGGAGGAATAGGCGGTTCCAGGGATCAAATTAAAGAGCTTCAAAAGGATGTCAGAAAGAGCACTGAGGGCAATAAAGGCTCCAAAAGAGGCCAACATTTTATGTTGGTTAAACAGGTGTCCAATGGCTATCGAGGCATAAATGATCAAAATACCTGAAGCTAGGGTTGCTAAGAGGACTATAATAATCTCAAACGACAGAAGATATAATGAAGCCCCCAATAGTTCAAACGCTTGGCGATAGGAATTTGCAAAGGCCTCAGTGAATTGAGTGAGGTCTCCATTTTTAAGAGCGATAACTAGGATTGACATCAAGGCGGCGATTCCACTGATCACAATCCACAGCATAGAAACGAAAAGCTTACTGACAATGTGTTTCCAGGGCTTGACGGGCAGTGTAAGCATCAAATAGCCCTCATCGGAAAGTAGATTTTTGTTAAAACGTTGAATCATCATAATAAAGGTCATGACGAGAATTCCTACCAAGATAACGATATAGATTCCCATGCTAATCATAGCAGGAGTATCAAAACCCTCTGGACCAAGAGTGAACCGATTGATTACTGCGAACAGCAACAAAGCGAGGAATAGCGGTAAAAATATTCTCCCCGTGGCTTTTAGTTCGTACTTAAACAGCTTGCCTAACATTTGAACACCTCCCTGAATAAACCATCGACGGATTTTCCCTTTTCATCCCGGATATCATCCACAGACGAGGTCATAACTACTTGACCTTGATTGATAAAAACCACATAATCTAAGATGTTTTCAATATCTGAAATGAGATGGGTCGAGATAATCACCGTAGCATTCTCATTGTAATTGCGAAGAATCGTGTCAAGAATATAATCCCTTGCTGCCGGATCCACTCCACCTATCGGTTCATCCAAAAGATAAACTTCTGCTTCGCGGCTCATGACAAGAATCAACTGAACTTTTTCCTTCGTTCCTTTGGACATGGTTTTCAGTCTGTCATTAGGGTTGATATTGAGGCTTTTAAGCATATCGTAAGCCTTCTCCGGTTTGAAATCCTCATAGAAATCAGAGAATAGCTCAATGATTTGGTAGACACGCATCCAATCATTCAAATACGTCTTTTCTGGGAGATAGGATACGATTTTCTTGGTTTCAACACCTGGTTTCTTACCTCCAATGAGAATAGTTCCACTGGTGGGGGTTAAGAGTTCGTTAGCTAGCTTGAGGATGGTACTTTTTCCACTACCGTTAGGTCCCAGCAGGCCCACAATTTGGCCGCGCTCAATTTTTAGATTAACGGCGTCTACGGCGACCTTACTCCCGAATTTTTTAGTCAGATTGTTGCATTCTAGGATAATACTCATTACTTTATCCCCTTTACCATGTTATCAATTATGCCTAAGATCTCTTTTTGTTCAAAGCCCATCAATTGCATTTTTTCCAGGAATTCTGAGATTTGCTTCTGAGCCAATTTGGTTTTTGCCATTGTAACCATACTTTCATCCTCCGTAATCGATCGACCGCTTGTGCGGTGAGTAATAATGAGGCCATCTTCCTCCAATTTAACCAGAGCCCTCTGCATGGTATTAGGATTTACAGCTGCCTCTTGAGCCATATCCCGTACCGAAGGTAGTTTGGATCCCAGGGGATAAACACCCGAAAATATCATCAGCTCAATATGTTCTATCAGCTGGGTGTAAATAGGTCTGTCAGATTTTAATTCCCATGGCATTTGCATCACCCCTTGTATTATTGTATTAATCACTTAATACAATAATACATCTTTTAAAGTCATTGTCAAGCTTTTCACGAATTTTACTAGCTTAGTTGTTGTCAATGATATATGAAAAAGGTATATTTAGGTAAGCTTATTGAGGATGAATAGATATGTCTCGCCCAAGTTATTCATAAGGAGTTTAGCAAATGATAAATTCGACGATCGATTACTATAACAAGAATGCCCATGAATTCTATAGGAATACTGTAAATGTGGACATGAGCGAACACTATAGACGTTTTGAAAAATACTTTCTTCCAGAGAGCCGAATTCTTGATGCGGGTTGTGGTTCAGGCAGGGATAGTCTATATTTTCTGAGGAAAGGATACAAGGTTGAGGCCTTTGATGCATCAGAGGAAATGGCCAAATTAAGCTCCAAACTTACTGGGTTGTCCGTTCAGCATGCTAAATTTGAGGATGTCGAGTTAGACGATATGGTTAATGGCATATGGGCTTCTGCATCGCTCTTGCATGTTGACAGAGGATCGATTATAGATATATTGCAAAGGCTAACTGCTATGCTTTCCGAGGACGGCGTACTTTTTATGTCATTCAAATATGGCGACAAAGTTTACGAGAAGGATCACAGATTATTTAACGGTTATAATGAGAGTTCCTTCAGTGAAATGGTTTCTTCCATTCCAGCACTGACAATACTTGAATTATATAAAACCGCTGATGTTAGGGACGAGAGAGTCAATGAATACTGGCTTAGTGCTATAGCTAAGAAAAACCCGGGTAGAAACATGGATGAATGATCCTACGTAATAGGCATAGAGAACAGAAAGAATTATCTTTTATACCCTTGACAAAGTCCAACAGATAAGTTAATTTGTTAATAGAATAGTTCACATAAAGAAGTATTTGACTAAAGTATTAATTGGGGGATCCTTGATGGAACAGGAAAAAATTATTGATTTTGTACTGGATAATTTGCGAAAAGTATTTTATCCCGAAGAGTGGATTCAGTTAGACTTAACTGTTTCCAAGACCGAGCTTTTGGCCATGCTGATTGTGGACAGGTACGGGGAAGTGATTATGAGCCAAATTTCCGATTATCTTAACGCTCCTCTCAGTACTACAACAGGGCTTGTCAACAGGTTAGTTAAGAACGGGTATCTGCAAAGGGAACGGAGCGATGAAGACCGACGGATCGTAGCCATCCAACTTACTGATCAGGGAAGAACCATGATGACTGAGGTTAAAGCTAGCATTGGATCCTACCTTGAACGAATCAATGCGGTATTATCCGCTGAAGAACGGCAAGCTCTTTTTCAGATTTTCATGAAAATAATTGACACCTTAAGTCAAAAAAATTTCGTGCCTGGGGACGGTAAGGTCGAGCAAGTCATTAGAAAAATACCTATCGAATAACAGATGGGTTATAGTTTACTAGGCAGAAACTATAAACTTACGTTGAATACTGCAAGAGGCTAATACGTGCGAAGACAGTGTCTGCAAGAAGAGTAATCCGTGCGAAAACAGTGTCTTCGTGTGGGTGCTAGCCAAGTTTTTACTAACAAATACTTCGCATGAAGTACCATTCGAACAAGGAAGAGTTTCAGTATAGAAGTACTGACTAATTCAGGCATGTTAAATAACAATAAGGAGGAATAAATGATGAGAATCATCTTGTACACAGGAAAAGGCGGGGTAGGTAAAACCAGTATTGCTGCTTCATCGGCAGCGCAAAGCGCAAAGAACGGCAAAAAAACCCTGGTGGTAAGTACTGATCGAGCGCATAGTCTCGGGGATTCCCTAGATATAAAGCTATCCCCTGAGCCTCAAGAGATCCGACCCAATCTTTGGGCTCAAGAAATTGATACGGTGCACGAAGTCGAAAAGGGCTGGGGTCAAGTGCAGAAATATTTAACGACGCTGTTCACAGCAAAGACCATTAAAGATATAACCACAGAAGAATTAACGGTTTTCCCGGGAATAGAAGATTTATTAAGTCTACTGAGAATTTTGCAGTATTACAAACAAAAGACATTTGAAGTTATCGTTATCGATTGCGCGCCGACAGGAGAAACTTTAGCATTACTGAGTTTTCCGGAAATGCTCAGGTGGTGGATGGAAAAGCTTTTCCCGATGAAGAGAAAAGCAATAAAATTTCTAAAGCCAGTAATTGAGCCGATGCTAGGAATTCCTATGCCAACGGATTCGGTCATGGATGAGATCGATAAGATCTATAGCCAGCTTGATGAAATGCGTCAGATATTTTCCGACCGGAAGGTGACTAGTATTCGGATTGTCGTTAATCCAGAAAAAATGGTGGTTAAAGAAGCCCAGCGCAGCTTCACTTATCTGAATATTTACGACTTCAATGTGGATGCGGTCATCGTCAACAGAGTCATACCAGATAATGTTAAAGATCAGTATTTTAAAGTCTGGAAAGATATTCAGAGGAAGTATAAGCAAATGATTAAAGAAAGTTTTTCGCCGATTCCCATCTATTACGCGCCCCTGTTTGAACAGGAAATTGTCGGCTTGGAAATGCTGGACAGGATGGGCGAGGAGATTTTCAAAGGGGAAGACCCGACAGCTATTAAATACAATACCAGAACTCAGAAAGTAACTAAGGAAAATGACGAGTATGTAATGGCCATTTATATGCCTTTCACCACGAAAGATGATCTTTCGCTTAGCCAAAAGGCAGATGAGTTAATTATTAAGGTGGGTAATGTCAAAAGAAATATTACCTTGCCTAGAACCCTGGAAAATCTATCAGTCATAGGTGCCAAATTCGAAGATGAAAATTTGAAAGTCAGATTTGGAGGTGGGCTCAATGAATGAGGATTTGCTCAAGCACTTGCTGAATTTGAAAATTTCTTTAGCTCGTAACCTTGTCAAGAAATTGCCTGATTCGGCCCAGACACCAGTCAAAGAGTTGGAAACACAAGTGATGCGTGCTCTTTATGATATTAGTAAAGAATTCGTTGAGAAAGCTCCGAACGGTGAAAATACCAAACAAGCAGGCGGGTTAAAGGCTATCGATGTGGAATGAATAAATGGAGAAATAACAATTGCGAATGGCAGTCGTTTTTCGATGATTTCAGGGATTAAAAGGAACGTAGCGAAACAAAAGTTTCGCTACGTCCTCGTTTTTGTCCTGTGTTCAAGGCTAAGACATTTGTTTTAGTAATAATTACATGTTGACTGCCTTAGAGTGGGGTGAGTCCATGGTTGCCCTGCAAATAATATGGTTGAGTACTTTGACAACGGTGGATGGTGAACAGGTTAATTTAACAACTCTAAATTCTCTAGAAGTTTCACCGTATAATACCTTTAGAATATCTAGGACTCTTCCTTTAGTGACGATAAACTTAGTATCATTGCTGGCACCACGTAGTTCAGGTACCCAAAGTTGCTCAATTTCATGGGATAGCTGTAATAGTTCTGTACGAAAATGCAAATACATAAGATCCTCCCTAGATTTTGTATAATTCATTTTATCGAAAAAGCATGATCTGAATTATCTACCTTTAAAGTGTTCGTAAAAAAATAACATACACTTTGTTATTATATGTAGGAAGCTCTTTTCTGTGATTAGAAAAAAATCCATGCAAATCAGTGAAATGGGGAAGAATTACCATATCAATTCATTTGCACAATTAGCATGATATAATGAGACAAGGGGTAATGTCAATGCAAAAAGGCCCCTATGCAGCTGAAATTCTGCAAGTACTTCTTCATTCGAGATGAAATAGCTGTTGGTTTATCTGGTTGATCCTTTTAGGGCTAAGATGACGTCCATGGTGCGGATTCAAATAAGAAACACCCTCTCTCATTTAAAGAAAGGGTGCTTTCATAGAAACTTTCTAACATCTTATATCATATTCTCTAGTCAACCTCGGGTTAACTCTATGGTTTTTAGGTGTCCAATGAATTTTTTTAGCTATTTGATAACAGGAAGTTATAATCACCGTAGCACATGCCAGTAAATAAACCATAACCATAAACATCGCAATCCAAGAAATCATACATATCACTCCTTCTTACATATGAATTTGTAATGGTATATCTTTATTGTTATTATATCAAGAGAGCACTAAAAAGCTAGTGAAAGTATAAACTTTCTCAATTTAAGTTTTTAATGACGATTTATCCTAATGTTACCTCGATTACCTTAGATCATCGAACTTAAGATTAAAACCAACTTAAAGCTGGTTTCAATTATTGAAAGGAGCCCCATATCTAGCACACGCCGGATAAGGGGCTCCTTGGTAGTCCATACGCTTATAACGTTAGAGGCTAGTCTTCAAAAGCTTGACTTACTTTCCATACTTTCCATACGTTGCCGACCAGGCCAGGCTCTGGCTTAAGGATTTGCTTGCCTGGTTTCCAGCCAGAAGGAGTAGCTTCTGTACCCTGAGAAGCCCTAACCAATTGGAAGGCTTTAACTTGACGGATACTTTCACTGATATTTCTACCCACTGGAGGGGTTAACACTTCATAGCCCTGAATATTGCCGTCGGGATCAATGATAAATCTTCCTCTGCTTTCTACACCACTGTCCTCATCATAAATGCCATACATTTTACCGATACTTCCATCCTGATCAGACAACATCAAAAAGGGAATGTCCTTATTGATCATTTTCGACAACTCATGATCATTCCACATTTTATGGACAAAAACGCTGTCAACACTGACAGAGAGAACTTCAACACCCAAACTTTGAAGTTCTGAGTATTTTTCAGCAACTGCTGAAATTTCTGTAGCTCAAACAAATGTAAAATCACCTGGATAGAAACACAGTAATACCCATTTCCCTTTATACTCAGAAAGACTAGTGTTGACAAACTTACCTTGATAGTAAGCCGGTGCTGTAAAATCTGGTGCTGGTTTACCTACATGTACCATTGTTTTTGTCATCTCCTTCGTATGGACTTCATTCGGGACTTCCGTCTTAAGATTTGTTTTCTTAATCGGTGGTCTCTGACATCCTGCTTTAAACTCCTCAGGCATTCAATAACCTCCTACATTTAGTAAATCTTGGTTATAATTATAGCATAACGTTAGAATTATTATAAGGTTTACATAGGAGTTTTTTCAAAACATTTGAACACGGAAGATTTCCACCAGCAAAGGTTCATTCATTTCTATTTAGCTATTTCAAGTCTATATAAGTCAGGAGAAAATTGAGCATGCCAACTGAAATTACCTACTTCCTATGAGGGTTTTCGCTCTGGAGGATTGTGATCAGCACCAGGATGTGGAATGAGTTCATGACGGCTGGGATTTTGCATTGAATACCCTTGGAATCCGGTTTTCGATGATTTCTGAGGATTAAGAGGGACGTATCAAATTTAATCATTTTGATCACCTTATGAACACCAAATTGAGGATCTGCTTCGAGTAGAAGATGGACGTTGTCAGGCATAATCTTCGAGTTTTAGAAAATTCGTCTGCAAGCGAGCTTGATATGAAGTTAAGGAGACATTTTCGATAGGCGCCCATGCCTATAAATTACCATCTTGAGAACAAAGGAACGTAAAACAAAACAGCGAATTAACTCGTTGTGATTCCCATTATGCACAACGAGGAGGAAGCTAGTGAAAAGATCTAACCGAAGACAATTAGGGATATCAATTGTTATGAGTTTAATGTTGATCACAATTATTGCGCCAGCCAATGTATTGGCTGAAACGAATACAAGAGCCTTACAATTACAAGCTACTCATTCAGGAGAACCTGTTTCCCGTTTTGGGGGAATCGACCAGTATGAAACTTCCGCTAAAATAGCTGAAGCCGGTTGGGAAGGAATTAGTGATGCGGTCGTTCTGGCCGCTGGTACTCAGCCTAACCTTATTGACGCCATGTCGGCTGGTCCTCTTGCAGCTGTGCTCAAAGCCCCAATCCTATTAACAGACAATGGAAATCAATTAAACCTCTTTGCTAAAGCAGAAATCGCCCGCTTGAAACCTCAAAAGGCTTATATAACAAGCGGATTGGCCGTGATTAAACCGGCTATTCTTGAAGAACTAAGATCCATGGGAGTAACGCCTGTTGAGTTAGGGGGCTATGACCAGTATGAGACAGCCGTAAATATCGCCAAAGAGATGCAAGCGCTAGGAGGAAGGTTTACGAAACTTGCCGTTGTGGCCGGTTGGGTCAGTCCTGCCGATGCGCTTTCAATCGGTTCGATAGCAGCATCCGAGCAAATACCAGTTTTAGCCACAACGAAGAATGAACTTCCGGCTAAGGTTAAAGACTACGTGGACAGTCTAAGTGGCTCAATTACGGATAGTTATGTTATTGGTGGGACAGCCGTGGTTTCAGATACGGTCAAAAACAGTCTTCCCGGTAATCAACAACGTTACTATGGTAATACGAAGTACGAAACGAATTTAGACGTCCTTAAAAAGTTCGCCCATAACTTAAAATACAAGGCTGTTTATGTAGCTAACGGTGAAACCCTTGTCGATGCGCTAGCCGGTGTTCCATTAGCTGCTCAAAATGCGGCACCAATCATTCTCACCAATATATCCATAGATCCCACTCTCCTGAATTATGCAAAAACAAATCTTTCACCTGTTGTAATTGCCTTAGGTGGAGAAGCCGTTGTAAATCAAGATACATTAGATCAGTTGTCTTCTTATGATATGGAATCCGGAAACGACCAAACAATTGGTTCAAATAACCCCAGTTTGCCGGAGAAATTACAGAAAACTCTGCTTATATCAGGGGACAACGTAACTCTGCAGAATGCTACAGCAAATTTTAGCATTTATATTAATGGGAATAATAGTACTCTGAAAAATGTTAACATCAAAGGAACACTATTTATAGATCCTGGAGTGAACGGGACGCTAAACCTGGACAATGTAACCGCTGCCCAAACAGTAGTTTTATCAGGTGCCGAAGCTGGTATTCAGCTTAAAGATGTCAAGCTAGAGGATTTAAGAATAGTTAGCTACAATAAGATTATAATTGCCCCTTCTGGAAATTCTATTATCACGAACACTACAGCCTCTTCCGATGCCGTTATTGACGCTAGGCAAGGAACTTGGGGCATTGTCCGTTTGATCAATATGATTTCGCCAGAGAATAGGGTCGAGTTCAAAGGAACCTTTAATCATAATGTATTTGTTTCAAGCGCCGTTATCCTCAAGGCCGATCAAAATGCTACCCTTAAGAAAGTAATCGTGATGCCTCATGAGAATGGATTAGTTACGCTAGAAGGCCCATTTGACGTGGTACAGATCGAAAAGCAGGCCCAAGTTTCTTTAACGGCGACAGCTAAAGTGAATAATCTAGTCACTCATGCTATTACAGCTTTAAATGTGGAAAAAGGGGCGACAGTCGGTCATCTTTATAACGCGGATTTCAGCACGCTCACGGGTGAGGGCGCTCGGTATTTGCCAGTAGCGGATATGAATGATCCTTATCCTATTATAAACTCCGAAGGGTATAAGACTAAAAACCCTGCGCTGAAGATTACTTCACCGCAGGATGGGACCGTCTTCGACAATCACGATGTTACTATCACATGGGCTAAAGTTCCTGGGGTAATCAGATATGCGGTAGAAGTCCATGATTTGGACAATCCCTATCCTCACCTGGCTAATTGGATAACGAATATACCGGCTGACACGCAAACCTTTACTTTACCTGAGTACCGTATTACTACAGGACATCATTATGTTATTAAAGTCCATTTTGATACGCCGGTTGAACCTGATGTTGGCTATAGCGGAAGGGGAACAATGGCACCTATTACCGTTCAGATTGGAAAAAGTCCAATCATTCCCCCCTTAGTCATAACATCCCCGGCTTCCAATGCCACTTTTCCCTTTGGTACAAAAATCCCTCTCAAGTGGAATGATCCGACGGATGCCAGCGACTTATATGCCGTACTCCTAATTCAAGGTCATGTTATCGCTGAATTTCCCGTCAAGAACGGTCAGGATATTTCTCAACATTTGTATGAAGAAAAAAACCATGTCACAGTTTTCCTGAAGAGAGGTCAAGATGTTGTATATCAAGGTTCCCTTGATATAACGATGATCCCGAGCTCGCCAATGAGCGAAACCCCAGATATCCTGACTCCAATCACCGGCTCTACAATTGACCCGAACCAGCCTCTCACTATAACCTGGAAACCAGTCAAGGGAGCAACAGATTATAGTGTCAGTGTATATAGAGAAGATGGTGCTATAACTCAAGGAGTAGGATTCTTTCATGCCCATACCTTGACAAGCTACCAACTCTATCCTTTAGCGGATGGTAAATACAATATATTTGTCCGAGCAGAGGTAGATAACCGCCTCAGAGACGGTGACGGAATTACTGTTAATGCACCAAAAGCTGATCCCAATATAGTGTCTCCACCCCCTATTAACATTGTACCTCTTCAGATTGTGTCACCTACCAATAATATTACCGTTACTGGGAGTGAACGGGTAATTCTGGAATGGATTGTTCCCAAATTTGCTAAGTTTCTGAACGCCACGGTTATAATAACTTCGCCGAGGGGTACTAGCTCGGGATATTGGAAAGGGGAAAATATAAACCGACCAATACAGAAGGATATGAATTCCTTGACTCCGGGTGTAAATCACATCACTGTGACTCTAAGTGAAGAGGGTAACATTACGCAGTATCAAGGTTCTGTCGATATAATCTATATTCCATAGGTCTCCAAACAGAATCGATTGCCTTACCAGCGCCTATTTTCGTTTATGTTAGAACAATGGCGTAACTAACTTTCAAGCATTTCTACTTTTAAAGGATAATTGAGTTCACACCCTTTTTACATTTATGAATACCGAGAATTCTACGCTTTAAACAACAAGGTCAGCCTCATAACAGGCTGACCTTGTTGTTAGTGTTCTTAAATACTGACTTTTTTACGACTATTGTATATGTTTCTGTAGTTGTCCCATCCTGAGCTGTTATAAGGCTGCTTAAGTTTGCAAAACGAACCGCTGAACAAGAGGAATGGGGAGAGAGTCAATTCCCACCTATGATAGCACACTAATAATCCATAATTTTTTAAGATGCCCCTCTCACTATAAAGGAGGGTTTAAAAAAAGGGATTTTAAATTTTACTTGAATTTGAAGAGTTTCTGAAATCTTTACACTCTTACTAATATAAATTTTAATTCCTTGGTATTCATACTCATCGTAAGTATCCAGTTTATCAAATTTAGGTTTTGATACCCCTGACCAGAGGCTTCTTGAAATTCCTGATCAGGTATGGCAGACAAATTGAGTGATAAAGAAGGCACCAGTGCTTTCTTTAATTGCACTTATAGTTTTTGCATTAATATCAAACTTCATATTTGTACCTCCCGTATACCTGTATGGAGTATAAATAGTATTATAGTCTAATTTTTATAAGTATGCAATTCCAGGGTGACAGGGGGACGGGATTGCTGACAACGTTTTCGTTGTTGTCAGCAACCCCGTCCCCCTGTCACCCCCTACATATCATCATCTTTGTTTTGTCTCTTGGCAATAATTTTGACCCCCGCTATAATTATTATCATTACTATTGAAAATACCAAGAGTATCATTGCACCATGATCATCCGCGTTTGTAGCAGGGACTTTTATAAAATATTTTTGCATCATGAACGCTGTAATGGCCGCTACAAATCCAGATGCCCCAATCAAATATCTTGTTTTCCTAGCTATTCTTTTACTTGATTGTTGTGGTCCAACAAAGGAACTAGTGCTTATAATACGAATCAGATAATACGTCATACAGGCCGTCATAATTGCCAAAACGTTGGCCGGATAATTCAGCCACCTAAATCCGAATCCGTAAAGACCGATGTCAATCATTAGAAGATAAAAGAGTAACATAAAGACTTGATTTCCAATTTTGTTTCGTTTTTGTAATTGCATTTCATCTAATTCGTTATTACGCATTTTCATCATCCTCCCAAAAAATTTGATCAAGAGTTTTACCTAATACCTTACAAATTGCGATGCATAAATTGATTGATGGATTGTAGTCACCATTTTCAATCGCATTAATGGTCTGTCTCGTTACTCCAGTCGCCTCCGCAAGATCTTTTTGCGACATATCTTTTGCCGCTCTTGAGGATTTAAATTTCAAATTCTTACCCATATCATCACCTCTACTCGCACCTTATAGTAACATTAAACTTACATAGTGTCAAATATATATTACTTAATGTATGTATTTTTTGATATATGTGTACTACATGGTGCCACCGCATTTCTCACAACTAAACTGGGGTAAACAGGTTAATTTCTTTCTCCATAATTAAAACAGATAGATATGGTATCATTAAAAAGTTATATTGTACATAATTGGCAAACAAAGCTATAATTCCCCTCAGAGTATAATTCATTGTGAATCGTTCATATTTGAGGGGGAGAAAAATGAATAAGAAAGTTTTAACCGCACTATTTTTAGTCTTAACGTTAGCCATGGGTTTAGTTGGATGTTCCAGCCCATCTGCAACCTCAAAACCCGCTGAAGGGGCAAAAAATCCATTTAAATCAGAAATAAAGTTTTATGGTTCCACGACGTTAGCACCTGTAATATCTCAATTATCAACGGACTTCAATGAACATTATGCAACCTGGGATAAAGTGGATAGTAAATTTGAGAAAAAAGATATCGCTGTTTATGTATCGGGTGGCGGTTCAAGTGCTGGAGTTAAATCAATCATCGATGGCGTTAGTGATTTCGGGATGGCCTCGAGAAAGGTAAGCGATGAAGAGAAAGCCAAAATTGAAGGCTATCAGGAATTTAAACTTGGCATGGACGCTTTGACGATTTCCGTCAATCCTAAGAATAATCTGGCTAAAATACAAGACTCATTAAGCACAGAAGTGATCAAAAAGATTTTTGCGGGAGAATTTAAAACCTGGAACGAAGTGGATCCTTCGCTACCAAAGGCAGAAATCGTGGTTGTGACTCGAGATATCGGGGGTGGAGCCCATGAAGTTTTCCAAAAAGCGATTATGGGAGATACCAAAGTTCGTGCGGATGTAATTCAAGCGCCTTCGATGGGGGCTCTAGTCACCAAAATTATTGAAAATGAAAATGCCATCGGCTATGCCTCCTACGGCATGGTCAATCAAAATAAAGGGAAAATCATACCTTTTAAAGTTGATGGTATCGAGTCTTCGTCTGCAAATATTTTAAATGGTACTTACAAAGTATCGAGACCTCTGATTGTACTTAAAAAAGGCGAATTATCTCCTCAAGAAAAAGCGTTCATGGACTATGTCGTTTCTGACAAAGGGATGGAAGTAATCGAAAAGTTAGGATTTGTTCCAAATAAATAGTCCCCAGCTGCATAAAAATCTTGAAAATTCAGAGGTCACACACCCTCTGAATTTTTGCTATCCGTTGAGTGCCTTTCCCAAGGAGGTGATTTCTTGAATCAGAAGTTAGAAAGACTATTTATAATTTTTATCACAATCGTTACCTTAATCTCAATAGCCCTACTTTTTTTAGTGATTATTTTTATCACCAAGGAAAGCATGCTAGTCTTTCAAGAAGTAAATGTGTTTGCCTTTTTAAGTGGAATAACCTGGAACCCCTTAGGCAGTGAACCTGAAGCAGGGATTCTGCCCATGATCTTAGCGACCTTGTATGTCTCCATTGTTGCAGTTCTTATCGCTCTACCCATAGGAGTTGGCTGTGCTTTAGAGTTAGCCGCCCTTGAAAATACAAAGTTAAAGGGTTTTTTCACGTCCATTTTGGGGGTCTTAGCGGGAATACCATCCGTAATCTACGGGTTTATCGGCCTCTTGGTTGTGGTGAAGTTTCTAGAGCGAGAGCTCAAGCTTGCTGCTGGCGAATCTATTCTTAGCGGTGGAATCGTCCTTGCTGTGATGGTTCTGCCGTACATAGTTTCATCAGCTTTAGAAACCATGGAAAAATCCTACGAAAAGTATAAGGAGACGTCTCTGGCCTTGGGTGTTTCTAAGAACTATATGCTTAGATCTTTAATTTTGCCCAATGCCAAAGGCGCTATTTTAACCGCTGTCATCTTAGCGTTTGCTCGGGCCATGGGAGAAACCATGGCGGTGATGATGGTCATCGGAAACTCACCTATTCTACCGAAGCTGCTGGGGAAAGCTGAGACGATACCAGCGCTTATTGCTTTGGAAATAGGGTCTGCGGGTTTGGATAGTTTACATTACCACGCTCTATTTACAGCAGGCTTTGTACTGATGATCTTCTTGATTTTTCTAAACGCCCTTTTTTATTTAATCAAAAAAAAAGTTATCAATTACGAATAAGGTAGAGAGGTTGAATTGCTGCTATGAATAATTTCTTTCTCAGGTGCTGGACTCTAATGAGTACCTTTCTTTCCATAGGCTTGTTAATATTCCTAATCGCTTACGTTTTTATTAAAGCAGGAGGGGTAATTAACTTAAATTTCATCCTGGCAAAACCGGCGGGTTTTCCAGTTGGTTCAGCTGGAGGGGTCTGGCCAGCAATTGTCGGGAGCCTTTTAGTTACCCTGATAGCTAGTCTGTTTGCCACGATTCTGGCCTTTTTTACAGCGGTTTATGTTATTTTTTATTGTCAAAAGGAACGAATTAGGCTAGCAATCAACGTGATTATTCAATGCATTGCTGGTATTCCGTCCATCGTATTAGGCCTTTTTGGGTATGCTTTTTTAGTCATCAAGCTAAATCTTGGCTTATCGATGATTGCTTCCGGCTTAACCTTAGCCATCATGATTTTCCCCTTTATTGAAATTAGGATACAAAAGCTATTACAAGAGACCAACCAAGAACTGTTGGAAGCATCTGCTGCCTTAGGCATCAATCGATCGTATACCATCATTTACTTGCTTTTACCCATGTATCGAAAACAGATCCTTTCCATTATCACCCTAGCTTCTGGCTTTGCAATGGGAGCAGCCGCTCCAGTCATGCTAACAGGCTGTATGATGAATGCACCGGTACCCAAGTCCTTGTTCTCGCCCTTCATGTCGTTGCCTTATCATCTCTATGTTTTGATGGGGGAAGGGATCTCCTTGGCAAACGCTTATGGTACAGCATTCGTTCTGATGATGTTGATATTACTCATCAATTTATTAGCAGTACTACCAACCCTACTAAGAATGAGAGGAAACCGATGAAAGATCATCTAACCATCAAAAATCTAAGTGTGGCTATCGGAGATCAGGAAATACTTAAGAAAGTTAATCTAACAATTCCTCAAAATAAAATTTCCGCTGTCATCGGCCCATCCGGTTGTGGTAAAACTACGCTACTAAAAACCCTCAATAAACTGATTGAGGAAGAAAAGCAAGTTAGGATTTCCGGGAATATCCTCTTTAAAGGAGAGGATATTAATACGATTCCTTTAGCTAAATTAAGGACGGAAATCGGACTAGTGTTTCAACAGCCAACACCCTTTCCCATGTCTATTTATAACAATCTAGCCTATGCTCTTAAATACCATGGTATAAAAAAGCAACGAAAATTAGACGAAATTATTGAAACGAAGTTGAAATTATGCGGTCTCTATGAAGAAGTTAAGGATCAGTTAACGATGTCCGCCTTGAAGCTTTCCGGCGGACAACAACAACGTCTCAGTATCGCTCGTTCTTTATGTGTAGAGCCAGAGGTGTTATTAATGGATGAGCCTTGTTCATCCCTGGATATCCATAATACAAAACTAATTGAGGACCTTATCGTGAAGCTGTCCCATCAGTACACGATTGTCATCGTTACTCATAATTTACAGCAAGCGAGAAGAATTGCCGATTATACAGCCTTTTTTCTGGGGGGGAGGTTAATAGAAACGAACACTACAGAGGCATTGGTTACAAAACCCCAGGAAGAAGAGACAAAACAATATTTGCTAGGATTATTTGGCTAGATCCGAAATCATAACAAGCACCCCAGTTTCTCTTTGACGAGGTTGGGATGCTTTGTTATCAAATTCAAAGAAGACACCCACTTTATCTATAAGTGGGTGTTCCTTATTTTGCTTCGGGGTAGAGTCCTGCTTCGCCGCGAAGTATTTCTTTTAGGATTAGGCGGCTCGGCGAAACCCTTTCCTAACCGGTAGGGATTCCTATAGAGATCACGGCTTCGGCGATACTCATCCTCAGCGCGATAGCATTCGTTAAGGGCCGTGCGCTTCGGCGATACTCTCCACCGGAGACTATCGTCACTGAAGACTATCGTACTGGATGCTTTCGTCACCGAAGTTTCGATGTTCAGCTTTAGCTTAAGCGAGTTCACTTTACTGAGTCCTGCTCGGTTAGACCAGGCCCAAGGATCAAGCATGGGCTTGGACTGACTAGTGGTGGAGTATGGTACTTCGGCAACCAGCGACACTTTTAAACGATAGAGCTCGAAGGCTATTAAGAGACTAACCTATCGTGATTTACTTGAATTATACCATTTTCTGGCGTTCGAGAAAAGGTGAGCGGTCAGTAACAAAAACCATGAAAATAGCCCAAGATTATTGACATAGTCCACAATATAATTTATACTCGATATAGTGGACAGTATCCACTATATCGAGGTTAATAAGGAGGGAAAATAAATTGTCAGCAGCGAATATCATTTCAGACATTAGAGAATTTAACCGCTTTTACACTAATATTTTGGGATTGCTTAACCAACACATTTTAGATTCTGGCCATTCTATGACAGAAGCTCGGGTTTTATTTGAAATAAGTAAAGCAAAGCGTTGCTTCGCAAATACATTGGTTAATCAACTAGGGATTGACCGCAGTTATATGAGTAGAATGATACTCAAGTTTGAGCGAAATGGACTCATTACGAAAACCGTATCAGAAACAGATACTCGCGTGAGTTATATTCAACTTACTGATAAAGGGTGGCAAGACTTTAACGATTTGAACGAGAAATCGAATCAACAAATTAAGAAACTGATTGAGCCACTTAGTGACGAAGCTTGTCAACAAGTCCATAATGCCATGAACACCATTAAAAGAAATCTCGCTATTACTACGGATTCATTTGCTATTCGCCCCTTTTCTGCCAAGGATATTGATTATGTCATCTCTCGTCATAAAACGTTGTATCGCTTAGAAAGTAATCTATCATCAGCTGCTTTTAGCGATTATATAGATGAAGGTGTACATCGTTTCGTACAGAACTTCGATAAGGAAAAAGATTGCATGTTTATTCTTGAATATAATGGAGATCCAACAGGAAGTTTAGCAGTTATACATACCAATGAAAATACTGCCCAGTTTAGATATTTCTTTCTGGAACCAGGGATGCGAGGTAGGGGTCTAGGAAATAAACTGTTGGATAGGGCGTTGGATTTTTGTCGTGAAAAAGAGTATCAGCAGGTTTTCCTCTGGACGATAAGTGCGCAAAAGGTAGCAAGACGTTTATACAAGAGCAAAGGGTTTGAAATAACACAAACCCATGAAAACAAGGAATGGGGAGAAGTCGTTTTGGAAGAACGCTGGGATTTGGATTTACGGAATGTTGTTTGCTGAATATTCACTGGCAGGTCAAAGACAAAAAAAGTAAGATTAGAGGACGTTCTAACTTCACATCTTTCATATTGCCTTGTATTATGATTTATCGCCCGTTTTGCAAGTATCTATGCCCTGGTGAAGCCATTCTCTCTGTAGGCAATTTGCTTCCCATTTATCGATACATAGTTGATGAACAGAAATGCACCCGTTGTGGAATGTGTGCCAAGGCCTGCAAAACAAAAATCAAAGTCATATGACTTGTTCGTAAGAAGTCATATGACTTTGATTTATTTATACTGGGATAATTCAGGAAGATCACGGAGAGTCAGGCTGATAAGTTTCTAGGAAATTTATAAAATCAAACTATTTGGAAAAAATATAACAAAATGTCACGGAATTTTCTCTTTTCATAATGCCCTTTGTCTTGCAATAAACGTATACTTTGTTGTCTTTTATGAGAAGGTATATAAGGGTCAACAATCATCTCTAACATAGAAACATTTTACAAGAATGAGCAAGAAGTGGAGATCCAAATAGGGTAAACACTACAGAATGAACTAGAGATTAAAGGAGTTTTGTCCCATGAAAGAAGAAAAAAAAAGGTCGTTTTGGAAACCTGAAGTACAGATTAATCCACCAGTTTTTTTTAGCGCGGCGATAATAACCTTTCTATTTGTTGCCATGGCAGTCGTATGGCCAGTAACAACAGAAAAAGTTTTCTCAGCCGTTCAATTATGGATTACGGATACCGTCGGTTGGTTTTACGTGTTGTCAGTTGCATTTTTTGCAATTTTTGTGGTTTATCTCGCAGCCTCTAAAACGGGTCTCATAAAACTTGGGCCTGACCACAGTGAACCGGATTATACTAAATTGTCCTGGTTTGCTATGTTATTTTCGGCAGGGATGGGTATTGGTTTGCTATTCTTTGGCGTTGCCGAACCAGTTATGCACTATATGGATCCACCTGTAATAGAAGGAGCAACAGTAGAAGCTGCCAGGGCTGCTATGAATATCACGTTTTTTCACTGGGGTATACATGCTTGGACTATTTATGCCGTCGTAGCTTTATCGTTGGCCTATTTTGCTTTCCGTCACAATTTACCCTTAGCGATTCGATCGTCATTGTACCCGCTTATGGGTGACAAAATCTATGGGCCAATCGGTCATATAGTAGACACCTTTGCTGTAATAGGTACTTTGTTTGGTGTTGCCACTTCCTTAGGCTTAGGCGTTCTACAAATCAATTCAGGCTTGAATTATGTTTATGGCATCCCCAATACGATCAACGTGCAAATAATTATTATCGTCATCATAAGCTTAATTGCTATGGGATCGGTTGTCAGCGGTCTTGATGCCGGAATCAAAAGAATATCAGAACTAAACTTAGGACTCGCCGTATTTTTGATGCTATTTGTTTTAATAACGGGACCGACTGTCTATTTATTACAAACGTTGGTTCAAAATACAGGGACTTATTTTTCCAATGTAGTAGGACAAACCTTTAATTTATACGCCTATGAGCCTAAAGCATGGTTCGGTGGATGGACGCTTTTCTATTGGGGTTGGTGGATAGCCTGGTCGCCATTCGTCGGGATGTTTATAGCACGCGTGTCTCGCGGAAGAACCATCAGAGAATTTGTTGTTGGGGTGCTAATGGTGCCGGTTGGTTTTACGTTCATGTGGATGACTTTTTTCGGAAACACGGCACTCCACATGATCATGGTGCAAGGTATTTCACAATTAGCGGAGGCAGTTACGCTCGATACGACCGTTGCCCTATTCCAATTCTTTGAATACTTACCGTTTTCAACCATTGCCTCCACTATAGCCATAGTATTAATTGTAACGTTTTTTGTAACCTCTTCAGATTCTGGGTCATTAGTCATTGATATGCTAACGAACGGTGGGCAAAAAGAGGGTCCTGTCTGGCAAAGAGCCTTTTGGGCAACTACGGAAGGAGTAGTAGCTATTGCCCTGTTGTTGTCAGGTGGGTTAATTGCTTTGCAAACCGCAGCAATAGCTAGCGCCTTGCCTTTCACTGTAATTATGCTGTTCATGTGTTGGGGTGTTTTTAAATCTCTACAAGGTGAAGTAATCAAACAAACGAGCGTTAATAATGCCATTTTAATGCCAACAACACAGAAATCACCGGTTTCTTGGCAAGATCGTTTGAAAGCAATTGTCCAGTACCCACACAAGGAAAGCGTCATGAGTTTCATGAAGGAAACCGTTCGTCCTGCCTTTGACGAAATGGCAGAGGTATTTAAGAAAAATGATATGAACGCTGTGGTCAAAGAAGATGAAGCGGGCAAGATATGGATTGAAGTGGCGCACGGCGAAGAGATAGATTTCTTTTATTCCGTATATCTTAAAGAATATACCTTGCCTTCGTTTACAACAGCAGATAACACTAAGAGAAAAGACGATGCTAACAAGTATTACGGAGCGGAGGTCTATCTTAAAGAGGGCGGACAGGACTATGACGTAATGAATTGGACAAAGGAACAACTCATTAATAATGTACTTGATCAATACGAAAAACACATGCATTTCTTACATGTAATAAGATAGACATAGCAAGGGGAACGATATTCAGCAGATTTACAAATACTTGGAGCACATTCATAGAAAAAGTTTTAAGTTAGTTAATTTGGAAAAGACATTTTCGGAAGTCAAATTTTGCCCCAAATGGATTATAATATGTGCGGGAGTATTATCTTTATTCGCTGTACTATTGATTGGAAACGTTAGTAGCGTTTTTTGGTAGTTATACTGGTAAAAATAGTAAATATTCAGAGGAAGATTATGAATTTCAAGATTTAGCTATCAGTATTTTCGATATAGACACTGATAAGGTCAAACCTCTTTTTTCGAGAGATGTATGGATGTATAGCTGGGCAGGAAAGTAGCTGTTAGGTTTCATGAATATTTTTATGCTTTGCTTCAACGTAAGCGTTCAATTTTAAGTAACCCCAGGTCGCTAAAGAGAACCATACTGTGAAATTAGCCAATCTAAGTAAGAAATTAGGTTCGATAAACATCCCCAAGTTGACTAATGCTCTTGAATATATCATGCTCATAACTATTCCTGACACTGGAAATATATATATTAATGGCTTATGTTTAGGTAAAAGATAGAAGTATATTATGTAGAATGAACACCAAGATATTGGTGAGTCAAGTGGCAAATGACCATAGCCAAAGGGCGCAAAGTTAATCCACCTGAAAGTGTTTGTCAGATGACCAATCGTGAGTCCTATTACATCGTACGTGCTGCCAAATACTATTCCATATACAGTAAGACGACGAATTTCAGTTCTTGGAACAAATATTACAAGTACGAGAAGAAATATTGCTAGTTTTATGAGATGCAAATAATAAATAGGCATCAGTTCTTAAAACCTCCCAAGTGTTGAACGAACTTAATATATCAGTGGCAGTTTTCAAATCATTCTTGTATACAAAATCCTCAAATGTGATTTTTCCTAATTCTAGTTATTGTTCTCAGTATTAATGAAATTATGTAGAGGGAGATTATTTAGAATAGATTCTGAAACACATGCCTATGTCTGGAAAATTGATGAGAACAATGTACCGGAGCGTTCTCATCAGAAACTTGGTAAAGCCCTAGCGTCGCTTCACAGCATTCCAAATAGAAAGGCAATTTAAGCTGGATTGGTCTTACTCGGACACCTAATAGCTACATACTGCTGTGGAAATGGTTGGAATTATTTCCACCAGCAGATAGAGGTATCGAAAAGTCTGTGGGTCCTAGAAGGGAGGACCGTACAATTGGTAGAATATAAATTACGTAATAAAGTCTTAAAAAAAGGAGAGAGGTAAGACCATAAATGAAACTTAAGATCCGAGAATGTACCATAGATGACCTTCTTATACTTCGTGAGTTTTCTTATAAGACATTTGATGATACCTTCAGGCATATGAATACGCCCTCCAACATGAAGGCCTATCTTGAGCAGGCTTTTGTGATTAGTAAACTGCGTGATGAATTATCAAATAACAACTCGTTATTTTATTTTCTGTATGTCGATGAACAATTGGCAGGCTACCTGAAATTGAATGAAGACAAAGCACAAACTGATATAAATGACCCACAATCCATAGAAATTGAAAGAATATATGTGACAAATGACTTTCAAAGGAAAGGTTTGGGAAGTATCTTATTGAATAAGGCCATTGAAATTGCATGTATACGAAAAAAAACGTACGTATGGCTTGGTGTCTGGGAAAAAAACGATAAAGCCCTTCAGTTTTATAAGAGAAATGGATTTTACATTATCGGCAAGCATTCTTTTTTTATGGGTGAAGAAGAACAAACAGATCATATCTTACGTAAAGATCTATAAGCCAATATAAATCTAATTAGGAGTCTTCATGAGAGAAATGGAATCTATTGCACCGCTGATATATTATGGGAGATACTCCTAAGTATTCGGAACCAGCCACTAGGTCCTCCGGCAATTGCCTGACAGGTATGCCAGTTGCCGCTGGCGAACCTCTGGTACAGCTCGGTTGATCCGTCATCCGGATGAAGGAAGTCGGTTGCAGCCGGGAGACGTTATGGTAGCGCCATTGTTACCAAATACATGAAGTATTCACGGAATGAACGGAAAAAGCAGCATCTTCTAACCTGGAAGAGGCTGCTTAGGTTCGTGGGGCTGCGATAGAGGACGATGTTACTGATGAGCTTCGTGATTTAACTTGGTTTCGAAACCTTTAATACTTTCTTCGCGTCGATCATTTTCAGCTTCAATCTTTTGTTTCCTGCCAGCAGAAATCTCTCCTCCATGCTCATTTAGGTAATCCTCTGCTTCATGTAAATTTGCTTCAGTGTTGTCAATATGTTCTTGCAGATGCGCCTTATTATCTGCCCGATTTTCTAGTTTGGACAAAGTAATCCCTCCTCCAATCATTACTGCATTTTTAGGATGACCTAAATCGGAGGATGATATGCAGTCAATAGTATATGATTATCTTACAAAGCCCTTTGAGGCTCCTGAGCGTAATATGGAGACCATATTAAACGACCCACTAATAGTCTGGAAACATTCCTATGCTGCTCCCAGACTATTAGAAGGTCGAGTAGTGGATAAAGAACTTCTAGTTCAACTCAAGGTTTTGGTGCTGTATCTGGTCCGGCAGCATCAACTGAAGTTCCAGCTCCAGGAGATATTCCAGCATTGGCACCTGAGGTTCCTTTCTCAGTCAATCCGATGGCAAGGTTCGCTTTAAGTTGAGCTTGTCGAGCTAAATCGATCCCTTCTCCGAGAATCCTTAGGGCTTCTTGAGGGCTGTGCCAACCCATACTGTTTTCGGCCGAGATGAAATCCCAACGCCACTGAGCTTTGCGATGCAAAGATCGAGCTTGGCTCATCATATCTGCTTTGGCAGCAGGGTTCTTGGCTGACGTTGCAATGGCATTGATGGTGTCAGAGAGCGCAGTTTCTAATGAAACCTTCATTTTAAACACGGTGTCCTGTGTGCCGATGACTTGATTCTTTAAGTATTCCTCGCTTTGCTTATGACAGGTTTGACAGGATTGAGAAATATGATTGAGAGGACTTTGCAGATGGTGCGAGGATATTTTGGTTTGACCTTGCTTTACATAGGGCATATGGCAGTCTGCACAGGCGACCCCGTTCGCTGCGTGAACACCAGTAGAGAACAGTTCGTAATCTGGGTGCTGAGCTTTAAGCATAGGGGCCTGACTTTCCTTATGATCCCAGTCTTTAAAACTAATTTCCTCATATAACTTTTCGGCATTTTCCATTTTTAAACCATAATTCCAAGGGAACGTGACTTTCTTATTATCTGGTTTGAAATAATACTCAACATGACATTGAGCACAAACCATCGTTCGCATTTCTTGCCGACTGAATTTGGTGGAATCAATTCCTCTTGTTTTTAGAGCGTCGAGAAGGGGAACACTAGTGATGGCAAGGGACATGGTTTTGGGGTCATGACAGTTGGCACAGGCGATGGGATGCTTGATCTGGTCCTTTAACTCGGCAAATGGAGTTGCCCAAAAGGCATCACCCATCTTATCCACCAGTGGTTTTACGTTAGGGCTTTTACAATTCCAACAGGAACTGATCGTTTTTGGACCGATACGCTGGGTGTTGGACACATCTTCCAAAGCCCAAAGATGGCCACGTTCTTCGTTATAATCTTCCGAAAAAGGGTAGCCTGCAAACAGTTTCACTTGGGCGGGCGATTCTTTCAGATGGGATTCCGGGATGGACCCACCGTATTTAGAGTTTCCTTTCGTTTGCTCCTTTTGTTTTAGATAGCTTGCATAGTGATCAGGGTATACTTTTCCCCACACAGCGGGATCGAGCTCCCCCTCGGGTATTGTGGCAGTCGTGGATGGGGTGGGTGCTTTTTGATTGCAACCAACCATAAGAACTCCTATCATCATTAGGATGAGACTAAACAAAATCAAACTGCGCCAGTATCTTTGCATTCATTTCTACCTCCATTTTTACCGAATTGGCGTGTAAACAGCTTGGCTACTGAAAGTCTGAGGGGGCGTATCATGTGGTTCTCCGCGATGGCACTCGAAACAGCGTAACCCATCACCAATGTTGATTTGTGCCACAACCGTTGTATGACAGCGAAGGCAGTTGCGTTGAAGTATCTTTTTACTCCATTCCTTAGTATGTAGGACATCTGGTGGGGCAAAGGTGTTTTTGTAATAATCCCGGGCCCCTGAATAGCCTTTGTAGGCGATTTGCTCAAGAATATTATCGTGAGGGATGTGGCAATCCTTACACCCCACCCCATTAGTCTCTCGGTGCGCGCTGTGAAAGGCTGAATCATAAGGAGTTTTCATGATATGACAGGTTGTCCCGCAATACTGTGTGGTTGAGGTACGCTCATATTGCAGGAAAAGAAAAATAATACTAATAACTAGCAGTGGCAATCCGATCAGAAGCCGTTTTTTTGTTTTCGAAGATAAATTTTTCATAAGAACCTCCTCTCCTAGTGATTTAGTTTAGTATGAGGTTTCAAGCATTATTTATGTAATATTACCTTGAGGAATTGTTGGAGCTTCACTAAGGGAGAACAAAGGCACACTCGTTAATTAATATGACACGGTAATCTCCAGCAGAAGAGTGGGGGAGAATAATGATTTATCCCACACCCATAATGTAGTAAGATAACCTTGAGGGACAGGTTAGGCAGGACTGTTCATTGCTTGCAGAAGAAGGGCCTAAACTGTGTTATACTATGGAAAACTATGAACAAGTAGACGAAGTCGATATAAATACATAAGTGGGAGATTCAGCGTGTTAGACGAGAAAGAATTCTTCGCAGAGGTCCAAACTAGAGGGCTTAATTTAACAGAGCAGCAAAAAAAGGCTGTCATCCATGATCAGGGACCCCTATTACTCTTAGCAGTTCCAGGCGCTGGAAAGACGACGGTGCTTACCGTCCGCTTAGCCTACTTGATTCGTGTCAAGAAGGTTGATCCCCGAAGGATTCTTTGTCTAACCTTTGGTCGAGCAGCTGCCAAAGAAATGCGTGAGCGGTATAGTAAAACCTTTGGGGGCACAGCTAGCGACCAACTTCATACTAGTGGTATCCATTTTTCAACGATCCACAGTTTCGCCTATGAGATTGTTCGATCAACTTTTCGGCAAAGAGGTACTCGCTTCGCAATGATTGAGGAACAAACAGGCGTTGCCAGCAAGACGGCTATTCTGCGGAGAATCTATGAGAAACACAATGCTTCTACTCTTACCGATGAGCACCTTGAAGCATTGCAAAATACCATTTGTTATGTTAAAAATACCCTGAGACAGCCAGAAGAGTTCAATAAGAGTGAGATCAAAAACTTCGCCTTCATTTATAATGACTATGAAGAGTATAAAAGAACGAATCAGCCACAGTTAATCGATTATGACGATATGCTTTCCATTGCCTATCAGGAATTAGACAATAATCCTAAGCACCTAGAGGCTTATCGCCAGCGCTTTGCCTATGTTCTGACCGATGAGAGCCAGGATACGTCTCTGCTTCAACACAAGATTATCGAAATCATCGTTAAACCTCAGGGTAATATTTTTGTCGTGGGAGATGATGACCAAAGTATCTTTGGGTTTCGAGCGGCGGAGCCAAACTACCTCTTAGAATTCGAACAGACCTATCCAGGCGCTAAGATTCTTCGCATGGAGTATAATTTTCGCTCAACTCCGCAAATCGTTGATGTGTCTTGTAAGTTCATCCGTTCCAATACGCTGAGGTTTTGATAAAGAGATGTTCACGAGAAATCCCGAGGGGGACGTCATTCAGATGGGGCAATTTCAGAGTATGAGTGAGCAATATCAGTTTATCATCGAGCACCTGAAGAGCCGACAGGATTTAGCGAGCATTGGAGTGCTTTATCGGAATAATCTCTCTGCAATTTGTTTAGCCCATGAGCTTACTAGGGCAGGCATTCCCTTCTCCATGAGAGAAGGTGGAAAACTGAGATTTTTTTCCCACTGGGCTATTAACGATATCCTGAATTTCCTGCGCTTCTCTTTTAGTGACAAAAGTCTGGTGACCTTCGAGGGAATATGGTCCAAGCTAAGTTGTCCTATAAGAAAACACCAGATCGAGGATCTCAAGCAAATGCCCATGGATCGTTCAATTTTTGAAATCCTCGCGGAACAGCCAGGGGTTACGTCCAAGCATAGAAGAAAGTATCTTGAATTGAGAAAGCAATTTAAGGTCCTAAATACTCTGACCCCTGCCCAAGCCATTCGATTTATCCGCAATCAGTTAGAATATGATCAAGCAATGGCCCGAATTTGTGAGGCTTTAGGTTTTTCGGAAGAGTATATCGGCGGTCTCTTAGATATTTTAATATCTATAGCACAACATGAACGAACGATCGTGGAGTTCGCTAATCGTTTAACAAATCTGGAAGAACAAATGAACTCTTCTTATAAGAAGAAAGACAGTAATGCTGTGACTCTTACTACGATCCATTCAGCCAAGGGTTTGGAATGGGAAGAGGTCATTGTAATTGATCTTGTCGAAGGGATTATTCCCGAAAGAGAGACGATCAAGGCCGAACAAAGTGGGCAGAAAGAATTGATAGAAGAGGAAAGACGCCTCTTCTATGTGGGGATGACTAGGGCCAAACGACATTTGACCCTTTGCTCAGTGGATTATTATCATCAAAAACGCGTTAAGGTGTCCCGTTTTGTCCGCGAGGTTTCGCATGTATTATCCGGAAAAAATCCCCAAGAAATAAGCAAAAATGAACAACCAACGCTCCAAAGCGATTTGGTTGCAGGGTTAGTAGTTCAACATAAAGCCTTTGGAGAGGGAGCTATCATTAAAGAAGAGGGGAATGTAATTCTTGTCCGCTTCAAGGACGGTACCCAACGTTCCTTTCTGAAAGACATCTGCGCTCAAATGAAGTTGATTTGGGCTGTTTGATCGGAATATCCGCAGTCATTCGGAGCCCAGCTGCGACAGCGATCGAACGCAGTGTAGGTACTATCCAATAGGCAATTCACGAGAGAAGCGTTAATAGCTCAATGAACCGCACGGAATCCCGCAAGCAGAACGCTGATACCAAAGCGGAACTGTTCGTTGAGCATATTCATTGCTGCATAGCAGTTCGTAACCGCGTGCGGGAAGAAGTCTCCCTCCTCTAAACTACCTTGCTCACGAGTGGGAGTGGTGCCACTAAAGGTATTTGTCAATATATTCCTTCATATCTAGTACAGTATTGAATTTTAAGGAAGTAGCAATTATTTTAGAGGTACCAGTGGCTACAGGGTCTTTATCTTTGTGGTAGTCAAACTCACAAGTACGCCAAATACCGTCTCTGCCTATTCCCAAAAAAATAGTTGAGCCTTTTTCAGGTTTCATATTGAAATGTGAAAGAAGTTTGCGTATTTCACCCTGACAGAATCGTATAGGCATTTTTACAAACCTAACTCTTTCTGTATTAAATCCCTATCGCCATGACATCTTAGGAGTTTAAGCAAATATAGTTGTTTTTGGTCAGACTCAACTTTTGAAAACAGATCTAGTTTCTCAACATAGATACAAAGAAATTCGAGAACACTGTCAAGCAGATTATTGATAGCAGCATCTAACGTTGGACCTTCACCATAAAGGTCAATTCCCGGAAGAGCAACAGTATGAATTCCAATTTCTTTATCAAACTCTATTTCCGGTTTAAAAATCAAATTGGACAAAAGTTTATCGAGATAAGAAGTTTTAATATGTGATACCATTTCGTTCTCATTATTTGCATTGAATGTTATTACTTCGATTCCTTTTAGAGCGATATTGTTAAGTTCAGAATAGTGCTTTTTCGTATCTCGAATATTGAACTTAGGTATTGCTAATGACATTCTGTCGACACCCTCTCTAGACTCCATAATAATCCTCACTTTCAAGTTTATTATAAGTGGTCATTGTAGTCAACGTGATTACCGTGACCACGGTGACTATTATAGTATATGTTGAAATGTAAAGAAGAATTCATCTGCCATCGTTTCACATCCTTTCCTCCGAAATTGACAGGCCGCTTGAATTTGGCTTGTCCGTATAGACGATGCCATTGCTCGTCCAGAGGTTATTGTTTACGCTCTGTTTTTTGATCCAAATCGTAAGACTCCCACTTCTACAAGTGGGAGTGGTACACCTTATTCTGCTTCGGTGGGGGTAGAGTCCCCCACCGAAGACTCGATGTTCAACTTTAGTTGAACGAGTTCACTTTTCGCATTACCCAAGCCTGTCCGAGAAACGACTACGTAGTCGTTTCTCGGACAGGCCTTTATAGGGGGTTGTCATGCTTGTTTAGCCAATCCCATATGATGTGAATATAGTACAAGATAGGATTGATAATCAACATGAGCGATTCGATAACAGAGAGAACGCCGCCCGTCATCGCGGTTGAAATTAATATGATAAAACAACAGACTGAAAAAGTAGTGCTTAGAACCAGATTATAAGGAAATGTATTTTCAACTTGCCGCCAAAGTTGCAAATGCTATTGATAAGAAGACCATTCTCATAGAGGAATAGTATCTTTAGTAACTACTTGGAGAAAAGGGGACTACTACTATGCCTAGTATTATTATCAGCCTGAGGAACGGGGTCAGCATCCTAGAACCGTCAGCGGGAGGCATGGAACTTAAAGCGGGCTACCGGACCCACCGTATTAAGGATGCTACTCCAAATACCATCCAGACTCTACTTCGCCTGTTCTCAAAGGAAATATCCTATGCAGAACTGCTAGGCCGGGGAGGGAAGGAAGATGAACCTGGAGGGGTATGGTCATGCTTGGAAGAGATATCCAGATTAGGCTGTCTTTTCTGGTCAATCGAAGCTCAAGGGCTTGAACTCGCCAAGCTACAGACCATTGGTCTGGGTTTTGTTCCGCACTTAACTCAGATTGAGCCTGACCAGCGCTTTGCTGCCTCGCGTTTTGCCTACGCTCGCAGTCTGAATCGGAAATCCGTGCTGGAGACGCCGCTGAATCCTGTCCGGATCGAGCTGAGCAATTGGCTGTCAGGAGCAGTTTGGCAGCAAATCTCTCAACCTTTTACTTATCAGGAACTCAGCGCGGTCATTCCAGGCAGCGACCCAGAGCTTGTCCGGATGTTGTTGCAACTATTTCTTGCCGCCGGAGTGATCCAGCCGCTGGATGACAGTGCAGTTGCTTCCGGTGCGCTGGACGAGCCACTTAAACAGTGGGAGTTCCATGATCTATTGTTCCACTCGCGATCCCGAGCGGGTCGACATGACCAGCCGTTGGGTGATACCTTTCCTTTTTGGCCTAAGATTCCACCGCTGCCGGCCTGCAAACCGCCATTTAGGGGTGAAATTTTCGACCTATATAAACCCGATATGGAACAACTCAGCGAGGAAGATTATCCATTTACTTTGATCCTGGAAGAACGCCGCTCTATTCTAAACTACGGACCGCAATCTATAACTCTCCAACAAATCGGGGAATTTCTTTATCGCACTGCCCGTGCTAAAAGGGTTAAGCCGATTAATGAAGAGATGGGAGCGATGTATGAGACCAGTACACGGCCCTATCCGGGAGTAGGTAGTTGTTATGAATTGGAGGTTTATCTGACAGTGGCAGAGTGCGCGGGGCTGAACAATGGTCTATACTACTTTGACCCTCAGCATCACACGTTGACTAAGGTTTGTGGCGAAAACCAGCACACGGTATTGATTCTGAAACAGGCTGCGCATGTTGCAGATATAAGCTGCAACCCACAGGTAGTCATCACCCTTACGGCTCGTTTTTCGCGGGTAGCTTGGAAATACAGCTCGATTGCCTATTCCTTGATCCTTAAGGACGTCGGAGTGTTGTTCCAGACGATGTATCTAGTGGCAACAGCCATGGATCTCTCTCCGTGCGCCTTGGACTCAGGTCATGCCGACCTGCTCTGTGAGGCTGCCGGACTCGATTATTGGCAGGAGTCTGCGGTAGGAGAATTTATGCTGGCCAGCAAGCGCATTGGGTAAGGCTGTCTATTGAAAGAACACTTTGATCTGCACTAAATCTTGGATAGACCCATCCCTAGCACTTCGTGTGTAAACTTGCAGTTTACCTTCAGACGCTGTTGGAACGTTATCAAAGGACATATTCACCATGAACCGACCGTAGTTGGGCGCTCCGTATAAGGCCGTAGTAAATGTTTCTTTGATGACTTCTACCTCATTTTGATCAATGAGTCGGTACAATACATTTGCTTCAAATGACCTCGCGATCCCTTCTAGTATAGAGTTATTAGGAACAATCATTCCAGGTAAAGGTTGAAGAACTGCAATATTTCGTGAGGATGGAGTCGGAATGATTATCTTGATATTTTGAAAAATAAGATCTTTGGATACACTAGGGCGAGACGTGTTTGCTAACAATATTTTTTCGACTGATACCCCTGTTTGTTGAGATATGGAATACAGAGTATCATTTAACTCCACGTCATAAGTAAATGCGGGGATTTGTATTTGCTGATTAGGAAACAGAAAATCAGGGTTTTGTATTGTGCGATTAATTCCAGCTAGAAGTTCCCAATCTGCTGAGAATCGTTGGGACAACTTTGTGAGGTTGTCACCAGGTTGGATGACATAAAGAGTTTCTGTTGGATCAATGAACTGTCGTGGAATAACCAGTAACTGACCAGGATATATGACATTAGGGTCCGTAAATGGTGGATAAAGTCCATTTGCTTGACTAATTCTATCCATGTCACTCTCGTATCTCACAGCAAGACGATAAACAGTATCTCCAGGTTGAACAGTATGAATAATATGCGTTCCGCTTTGAATCGTCATGTTTATCACTCCTTTTACTTCATCGTTAATAACTATGAAGGGGTGGAGCAGGAAATTCGAATTATCTTGAGTGAGCGTCTTTTCTTTTCTGCATACTGTGGAGGAATCGCAAGGTTGATTACTCTTGTAAGCTCTTCAGGAGTTATTTCTCGATGACCACTTGGGAATCTCCAGTTGTTATAAAATGCTGGGTACAATTAAAGAAACCGTAAAAAACCATTTCTAATCTATCATGAGATCACCGAACGCTAAAGGGATTAAGCTAAGAGCTTAGTCCCTTTTCCATGATCAAATGATTAACTAATATTTATACCATGCATTCTCGAGGGTATTTTTCGTAGGAATGGAGTGTATAGGATCAAATCAAAGATTTCCATTATCCTATTCACTTCCGGTCAATTTTTCTAGGGTCTATAATTTAACTAAAGTAGTGAGCAAGAAGGAGGCAATCATGGATATTTTTTCTCCTCTGTTTATAATCAGTGTTTTCTTTGCGGGTCTGATATCTTTCTTCTCACCCTGTTTAATACCGTTGTTACCAGTCTATGTGTCGGCTCTGTCAGGTAATTTAAGCACACATGACAAGCCAGAGTTAGGCTCAGACAAGAATGGATTGCCGATCAATTGGAAACTGATTACTCAGACCCTCCTATTTGTAGCAGGCCTGGGAACAACCTTTGTCCTGTTGGGGTTTGGAGCAGGTGCTTTGGGAAGCTTACTGGCAAGTCGTAGCTTCCTAGTCATCAGTGGGATGATTGTAATCATGTTAGGGTTGCACCAGACGGGCTTATTTCATGTCTTGTTTTTGGATCGAGAAATGAAACTAGAGATGAACCCAAAGCAAAAGGATGGCATATTCAGCGCTTACTTACTGGGACTGACATTTAGCTTCGGATGGACACCCTGTGTTGGACCTATTCTAGCAACTGTTCTGGCCGTTGCTGGTAATGGCAGTCAGGCGTTTTACGGCGGGATACTCATGTTAATCTATACTCTTGGGTTAGCAGTTCCCTTTCTCTTAGTCTCCTTCTTTACAGGGTTTTTGCTGAGAGTGTTCAGGAAAGTTAACAGGCATCTGCCGAAGATTCGAATACTCGGAGGAATTCTCATTATTATTATGGGAATTGCCTTGATGACGGATAATCTCAATACACTAAGTACACTTTTCATACAGAGATAAAACAAATACGACAGAAAGACCCTGTAAGGTGAAGTTAAGAGGAGGTGTTTTAGAGATGAAAACGATTGACAGTAGAATCAGAGTAAAACGTGATCAGGTCAGGAAACGGGTATTGTCACTGTTCTTGATACTCACCACTACGATCATTGCCCTCGGGTTAACAGGGTGTTCAAATGGTCTGCCGTCGGCTAGCGGCTTGGCAAAGGATACGAGTATGAAGGTGGATAGTGCGGGCTCGAGGAGTTACGACTTGAGCCACGAGTTTGCTCTGAAGGATACGAAGGGAAACTTGTATACCCTTTCCTCCAATCAGGGTAAGAAAGTCTATATCAAATTCTGGGCAACTTGGTGTCCGATTTGTCTAAGTGGTATCGAGGAGTTCACACAGTTGAGTAAGGACAAGGCCAGTGATCAAACCGTTTCTGTGATCACCATTGTCTCACCGGGGGCCAAAGGGGAGATGAACACGCAGGAGTTCCTTGATTGGTACCAAAAGCAAGGTTACGAATTTACAGTACTGCTGGATGAGGGCGGGAAGGTTGCTCAGCAGTTTAGCATACGGGGATATCCTACCTCGATGTTTATTGACCCCCATGGCGTGATTGTCCAAAACCGGATCGGACATTTAGCAAATGATGAGGTCACTCGAATCCTCGAATCAATTTCGAAGTGAATGAAGGGTGCAGGAGGAGATATAATGAGAATAAATTGGGAAAAGTTGACGATAGTTTTTATTGTGTTTATGATAGTAGCTGCTGGAGGAATTTTTACAAAACTATATCAAAATCAAATAAAAGGTGGAACAGCGATGATGAGTAATAGTTCTGATACCAATGAACGATTCCCCCAAAATCCCAATCTGAAGGTCAGTTATGAGGGGAAAAAGCTCAAGGAAATCTGGCTCGCTGGCGGTTGTTTTTGGGGTGTGGAAGCATATATGGCTCGGGTCTATGGAGTGTCTGAGGTTATTTCAGGGTATGCCAATGGGAACACAGAGAATCCGACCTATGAGGATGTCTGTTATCGCAATACAGGTCATGCCGAGGCGGTTCATATTTACTATGACCCTGAGCGTGTCAATTTGAAAGAGCTCCTCTCAGCCTTTTTCAAAATCATTGACCCGACGGTGCTTAACCGCCAGGGGAATGATACTGGTAGTCAGTATAGGACGGGGATCTATTACCAAGATAAAGAGGATCTCTTGATCATCAATGAAGTGATTAAGGAAGAGCAAGTGAACTATACTAAGCCCATCGTTACCGAGGGGCAGCCTTTGACGAATTTCGCTCCGGCTGAAGAGTACCACCAAGACTATCTCGAAAAGAATCCCGGCGGCTATTGCCATATTGATTTTTCCTCGTTGAAGGACCAGCAAGCGATTCGGGTTGATCCAGCCTTGTATCCTAAACCGAATGATGAAACACTTCGTAAACTCCTGACGAAGGAGCAATACGCAGTGACCCAGCTCAATGATACCGAGCAGGCTTTCAGCAATACCTATTGGGATAATCATGAAGCGGGGCTTTATGTGGATGTAGCAACCGGCGAACCTCTTTTTAGCTCTAAGGACAAGTTTGATTCAGGCTGTGGCTGGCCCAGCTTCACTAAACCCATTGTTCCAGAGGTCATCACCAATCTGACAGATTCAACCTTCGGCATGGTCCGGACGGAAGTGCGCAGCAGGGTCGGTAATTCCCACTTGGGACATGTCTTTGATGACGGTCCGGCGGACAAGGGCGGAAAAAGGTACTGCATTAACAGTGCTTCGATCCGATTCGTTCCCCTAGGGCAAATGGAAGAAAAATATGGTCAATTTGTGTCGCTGGTCGAGTAATCATGCTTTTGGGACAGGTGGGGATTAACCCACCTTCCTGAGACCAGTGGAAAACTGCATATATAAGTGGGCGTTTCGCCGTTTGAGTGAACTCGTTCAGCTTAAGCTGAACATCGAGTCTTCGGTGGGGGACTCTACCCCCACCGAAGTGGAGAACGTGGACCTACTCCCGCTTATAGAAGTGGGCGTCTCGCCGCTAGAATAAAGTGTTGGCTCAGAGGGGGTGAAGCATGTGTATCGGCTATTGATCGTCGACGATGAACCCATCATTTTGAATGGCATAAAACGTTTAGTCGATTTTGAAGCCTTGAAGATCGACGAAATTTATGAGGCTGCGGATGGCGTGGAGGCGCTTCGAATTGTCGACGAAAGGCAGCCCGATATCGTGCTAGCGGACATTAATATGCCGAACATGGATGGGCTGGCCTTAGCCCGCGCGATAAAACAACGCTCCAGTTCTACCAAAGTAGCGATTATCACAGGCTACGATTACTTTGATTATGCGGTCGCTGCCCTAAAAGCAGGGGTGGATGATTATTTACTGAAGCCAGTTTCTAGGAAGGACATTCAGGAACTACTCCAAAAGCTGGTGGACCTGGTCAAGGATGAAGAAGGAAAACGGCTTGCCCTGCAATCATGTGAAAACCTTAGTTTGATGTCTGAAGGTCATGGAAATAAAGGCTTGGACTACAAGACCCTCATCCTAAACCAGATGCATGAGAACTTGTCCAATCCAGATTTCTCCTTGGGGACGCTGGCTCAAGCCGTTAACCTCAGTCAAGGGTATCTAAGTACCTTGTTCAAAACAATCTTTGGCCTTCCGTTTCAGGATTTTTTAGTCGCTATGAGGCTAGAACGTTCGAAAATATTGCTCCTCAGTAATTCGTACAAAGTGTATGAGATTGCGGAGCAGGTGGGCTTTGACGATCCGAACTATTTCAGTACCAGTTTTAGAAAGCATTTTGGACTGTCCCCGAACCAATTCCGTAAGGTGAAAACGAGAGGTTCCCAATGAAGAAATGGCGATTCTTAAGTCTTCGTACTCAGCTTCTAAGCTACTATCTTTTGGCCACTGCTGTCTTGGTTATCGTCATGGGGATGACGCTCTTTTACAGTACCTCGGGCATTATACGCAAAGAGGTAGCCAAGACAACGGCTACGGCCATTGATAAGAGCGGAAACCAGCTTGAAATGTATATAGATCGGTTAAAGGGGCTTTCAGATCTGTTAGCCCACAACCCTCAAGTTCTCAGGTACTTCGGGCAGCCTCAGGCAGGAAGTGCTGTAACGCAAGCAGACAAGACGGATATTGGGACGCTGGTCAATTCAATCCTCAGCGTGGACAAGAAAATAGAGTCCATTATCCTGATTGGGGCCGACGGACGGATTATCAGTAATGAAAAGAATTTGGATATGAGTTTTACGGGTAGGCTACAGGATCAGGAATGGTATCAGGAAGCGCTGGCTGAAAAAATGCCGGTGCTTACGTCTGCCCGTATGCAAGAATTTTCGATGGATAAGGACAAATGGGTCATTTCCCTGGGCAGAGAACTAAAAGACGAGCAGGGCGGACATCTCGGGGTTCTGCGTATTGATTTAAGATACGAGGCAGTTGAATCGATTCTGAATGATCTTGACTTAGGTCAGAATGGTTGCGCATTTATCTTAAATGATAAGAATCAGGTTGTTTACCATAAGGATACCGCCTATTTCGGTGATGCGGCCAAAAGGGACGAATTAATTTATCTACTCGAAATGAATGATAATGAACTTTCCAGAGAACAAATGCTGGTTCACCGTTACCATCTGAACAACACAGAGTGGCTTTTGGTGGGTGCCGCAACCTTAGATAGTGCTGTAAAAATGCAGCAGGATATTATTCTGGCACTTTGGATCTTAGGTTCAGTGATGTTGATGATCGCCTTCATCAGTAGCAGTATGTTTGCAGCAAGCGTATCCAAGCCTTTCAGGCAGCTAGAACGAATCATGTCTGAAGTTGAACAAGGTAATTTTAAGATCGATGCGGCCATTAAAGGCAGCATAGAGATTGAAAACCTGTCCAAGCACTTTCAGTCTATGATCAAAGAGATCCAAACGTTAGTGGAGGAAATCCGTCTTAAAGAAAAAACCTTGAGAACAAGTGAACTTAAAGCTCTGCACAGCCAAATCAATCCTCATTTTCTCTATAACACTCTGGGTACCATCGTTTGGTTGGCTGAGTTGGGAGATATGGAAAAGGTCGTCGCGGTGAGTAAGGCCATGGCCAGTTTTTTTCGACTGTCTCTTCGCGGGGGCAGCGAGATAACCACTGTGCGGGAAGAGCTGGAACACGTGAGACAATATTTACTGATTCAGAAGGAACGCTATCAGGAAAAATTGTCCTTCGAGATACAAACAGATGAAGGTCTTGAGGAAATAAGCATTCCGAAGATTATTTTGCAACCTTTAGTTGAAAACGCCATATACCATGGCATCAGACAGCTTCCCGGTAAGGGTATGATCCGAATAAAGGCAGCCAGAACCGATGGTGGCCTATTACTGAGCGTTGAAGATAATGGACAAGGATTTAATACCGAAGTCCCTCTAAAACGAGAAGGATCGGCCCGATTGGGAGGAGTGGGCTTACAGAATATCGATGAGCGTCTTAAATTGTATTATGGAGACGGTTATGGTCTTACCATTGAAAGCACTCAGGGAAAAGGTACAAAGGTTACTCTTAGGCTACAACCAGCGTCGAATTTAAAGGAAAAAATCTGAAATAATAGGACATTTTAAACCGCCGAATCGCTTCTATCCCAAGCGATTCGGCGGTTTTTTACCCTTCTATCTTCTAAAGTAAGGATGCTTGCCATTAGCTTAATTGACTAGCGATGTAGCGCGAGGGAATTGAACGAGTAAGGTGACACTGTTACCGTACCCGTTTATTGTGGGCCTAACTTATGTTATTTAATGTTATAATCGTTCATGGGTGGAGTTTCTACATTCCTGATACTTGGCTAATTGGGAGCAATTCTAAAGAACCATCGATACAGATACACTATTTGGCAATCAATTTGGCGTTTACCATGGTCACGGCATTCGTTCAATGTGCACTAATTGCAGAGGAAAAGGAAAAAAATACCTTGCGTGGGCTAATACTATCACCGGCGAGCACATTTGAAATTCTGAGTGGAAAAAGTTTGCTAAGCCTTGTTTTAACGATAATAACCGTCATAATTTGTGCGTTGATCACAGGTTATGATCCAGCTAATTTCTTCATTGTAGCTCTTGCAATTTTCATCTCCATCTTTTTCTACATTGCCCTGGGAACATTTCTCGGGCTTTTAACAAAATCGGTGATGGAAGCATCAGTAATTATACTTCCTGTACTAATCTTGTTTGGACTTGGGACATTTCTCAAAGCTTTAACAGAAGAATACCCACAATTATCGTTCATAGAGTACCTGCCAAACATCCAGCTCGAACTTTTAGCCGCGGAAGTGCAAAACGGTGCAGGAATTGCAGATGTCTGGTCACATTTAGCAGTTATTGCAGTTTGGGTAGTCAGTGCATGTGTACTCGTTGTAGCGACTTATAAAAAACGTGCCAGAGATGAATAGTTAGTGTATATCATTAGATAAGGTTGATTTTACAGAGATTTATATTAGAAAACTTGGCTAGCGCCAAGCCTTCAGGCGCAGGCGATTGCCATAGTTGCACTTATGCTTCAGAAAGTATGTAACGAAAAGTTATACTTTCTGATTAGTATTAGAAAACTTGGCTAGCGCCAAGCCTTCAGGCGCAGGCGATTGCCATAGTTGCACTTATGCTTCAGAAAGTATGTAACGAAAAGTTATACTTTCTGATTAGTATAAAAAAGCGTTAACTGAAATCGGACGGTGGTCGCGCAGTCCTGGGCAGGAATTTTTATAGGTAGGAACTTTAGAACATCGGAAAATCTTGCGCGCAAAAGAGTGTAGTTGTGTATTAAGAAAAATTATGAGGAGGGAATACATTTTTCTTCTAGCAGCAATGGTGTTAGTGTATTAATTGAACATGAGGAAACTATGGGCGAATGAAGCCTACAGATAGGGCAAAAACCTAGTTTACACTGGTTTTTGCTCTATTTCTATACACTTTGGTATTTGACGCTTACGTCTTATAAGCAGCCGGTTAAGTCTGCGGGTCGAATAGATCACCGGCAATAATCGAGTCCATCGCGCTCAAAGAAAAGACAGCTTACAAGAGCGTCCAAAGGATGAGCGATAGTCTTACTGTCGCGTATAATAATTTATTTCTCCTTTTTTACTGCTAAAACAGTATATATAGCATCATTAATTTTAGTCTTCTTCACAATTTCAAAGCCAATTAATGACAATGCATTTTCGAGTTCCTCTGAGGCAATACGAATGGACATTGGAGGTCCATCAATTATCAAGTCGTCCTTTTCATACTCCAGACATAACAAGTGCCCTCCTGATTTTAGTACCTCAAATATATTTGAGAGTGCTTTTGTTAGTGAACTCACTTCGTGGAGTATTAAGGATGCCATAACAAAATCAATACTGTTATATTGAATACTTAAGTTTTCAATATAATCTTGAATCAGTTCAATATTAGTAAGTCCTTTTTCCATAGCCTTATCGTCTATGACGCTGAGCATACGTCTATCAGGATCCATTGCGTACACTTTGCTAGATGTATTTTCTGCCATAGGAATTGTAAAAAAACCTGAGCCAGCACCAACATCGAGTAGAGTATGATTTTTTTGAATTGGCATTTCGCTAATAAGTGCTTCGGGTGGTATGAGACGCTCCCTTTGCCTGCTATCTAAAAAGGCCATTTTGTTTAAAAATTTTTGATCCAGTTGGTTGTGATGATGCATGTAATTCATAATAAGACCTCCTATAAAATATAATGAAGACTGTAATTATCTATAATTATGGCAAAAAATGAGCAGTTGCAACTGCCTATAGTTCTAACTCATTTTTTACATAATGTCATAAATACGTTTTTCTTTAAGGTAGCTCACCATTTTCTCTTCGGCGTCTCTCATAACCTTTTCTATGTGACAAGCGCGATTCTCGTCCATTTCACAAGTGAAAAGAGCTCCGCTGCCTTCAATGGCTTGAATAACGTCATAAAAGCTTATCTCAGTCTTAGGTTTCCTAAGACTATACCCTCCATTTACACCAGGTGTAGACTGAATAAGGTCAGCCTTGACTAATTGAGTTAGTATCTTGGACAGGTAGGTAGGAGATATATTCATGTGACTAGCTAAAGGCTGAAGACTTAAATTGTCTTTGCCTTCTTGCTTAACGAAATAGGCCATTATATGCAAAGCATAATTCGTTGCTTTCGTATACTTCATAGTAGTTCCTCCATAAAGATAATACAGACTGTATTTGTCTGTAATTATACATGATGGCTTTTGCTGTGTCAAATAATTTTCATAAACTTACCTTCGATAATATTTAGATAAAGTTAATTTTAATGTATTATAACTAAATTCGATAGACTGCCCCGTCCTCACCATTTACAACAATAACCTCTCCTTCTTGGAAAAATTTCGTTCCCACCTTCGTGCCTAAAACAGCGGGTATACCATATTCTCTCGCTACAATGGCGGCATGGGATAACGGACCACCAGTATCCGCTACCACTGCAGCTACCATCCCAAATAAAGGAGTCCAAGTAGGATCTGTATAAGGACAAACTAGAATGTCACCTTTTTTTAGTTTTCCGAAATCAGAAACGCCAGTAATGATCCGCACTGGCCCTTCAGCCATACCGGGGCTACCCACAAGACCTTTAAGACTATCTGAATTTACATTGCTATCCAAATTTTTACAAAGAGCTTTTTTCCATAAGGTTTGATTCACGGCATTTCTAGTTTTCCGTACCTTTATCATTTGAATACAACTATTTCTATTTCTATTAATTCTTCCTGAAAAAGCTTCCACGATTTCTTCCATAGTAAGGAAAACGATGTCTTCCGCTCCATCAAGATATCCCCTCAAGACTAAGCGGTTTCCCAATTCACTGGCAATCTTCCGGCCGACTGTAAATAAACTTTCTAAAGCAAACAAGGTATCCTCTCGTATGATGTGATTTTCTCTTACTTTTAAGCAACTCCTTTGGAAGATCCGTTTTATAGGTCCTTTTAAACCAGCGCTGAACGAATTTACCCATTGTATGTGTTTGTTCTTGCGCTCGATTTCAATTCCTTCCCTTTTTTCTAAGCACGTGTCTTGCAGGGCGGCATTAATAATTACTAAGAAACGGGCCGGATCTTCAAGCCATGACGTTCCGCTAAACGGTTGATACATTTTCTCGGTACGGAAGCCGTATTCCTTAAGAAATCGATCAACACCTTGTAAAAACTCGTTTCCTCCGGTTCGGCAAGAAAAGATTTCCTCCATAGGCTTTCCTCCAAAAGCATCCATCCCTTGTTCCATAATAGCCGTTCTTACTTCCGGATGTTGGTAGGCAAAAACTGCAAGTCGAGTAATTTCGCGGTCGATCACAGCCGTTTTATAATCCAAACCAGTCATGATTAGATCCGTTAAAACAAGCCTTTGACTTTTGGGAGAGAACAACTTCAAGATTAGTGAAAGGGCGGTCATCGGTATGAGGTTCGCTTTAAATATATAATAAAACCTCAAGTCACAGACCTTACGTGCAAGGCCAAATATCTCCCTGAATTGTTCAAGCAATAATGGTTCGCTTGCTCCAGCTAGATCCTCCGCCATCACACGATCGACGAAAGGTTTAATGGTTTTCCCGTAGGTGTTATGCCAGTAGTCAGCCGTTAACATGTTTTTACGAAAGAGCCTGAAAGGTATCCCCAAAGTTCGGACGGAGGGCCGCATTTTAGGGGGATTTAATCTTATGTCTCCGTCCTCACTCAGCGTCATAATTTCCGTAGCCTGGGAGACCTTTCCTAAGTCAGCCACCGAATCCAGCAAAGACTGATAGCTCATAGTAACTACGGAATAATCCAACGGTGTAGGAGCTTCCGGATAGTGTTCTAAAATATCATCAATCATATACTGCTGTAGTCGACTCAATCTTCCAGAAACCAGACTGTCCTTTATTATAATACCTTGTTTAAGTGTAGTAATTGGCCTAGCCTGTAATAGGTAAAGTTTCCTTTGAAAGTACGCCCATTCAATATCCATAGGTGTATTATAGTGTTCTTCGACTCCACACACCAATTGGCCTAATTCCTTTAATTGCTCATCAGAGAGAGAAAACCGTTCCTTCAATGCCTTTGGTACCTCGACGAGTTGATTGTTACCACCCGGCTCCTTTATTAGCTGTTTCTCTTTCAACCCAAGTGTCCTTTCAACAAGAGAAAGATCCTTTTTGGCTAGAACAAAGGAGTCTGGTGTTACTGTACCGGCAACGATTGTTTCCCCCAATCCGTAGGATGATGAAATAAGCATCTGTTCCTGTTTTCCGTTCAATGGATTTACCGAAAACGCTACTCCCGCGACTTCAGAATCAACCATCAATTGGATGACTACCGAAAGAAAGACTGTTTTATGGTCAAAGCCCTGTTTCTGCCTATAAGCCATGGCCCTAGCCGTCCACAAAGAGGCCCAACAACGTTTAACATGGTCAAGTACATCTTTTTCTCCCTGAACATTGAGATAACTATCCTGCTGTCCGGCAAAACTAGCGTCAGGCAAATCTTCTGCGGTGGCTGATGAACGTACGGCAACCAGTGCTCCCGCAGGTTGTTTTTCCCCACTCAGGCTTAAGTATGCTTCGACAATTTCGACTTGTAAGTCATTGAATATAGCCTCCTGCAGAATCAGTGTTCTTATTTGCCCGGCCTTTTCCTCGATATCATCCAGTTTCTCCCAGTCAACACTGTCTAAAACTAAATTCATCTTCTCTTCAAGACCTGCGACCGCCTTTTTATACGCCTCCACGCTTATACAAAATCCTGCCGGAACGGGAAAATCAGCTTTTACCAGTTCTCCAAGATTAGCACCTTTTCCACCTACAAGAGCAAGTGTGTTTTTGTCCAGTTCGTCAAAACAATAAATATAACGACTCTTCACGATACCGCCTCCTTGTATTTTTGAAAGGTTAATCAATTCAAAGACTCTCACTTCAATAAAAGTGGGTGTTTTTTCGGTGACGATAGTTTCAATGTTCAACTTTAGCTGAACGAGTTAACTCGAGAATTTTCCTGGTCGATTATAACAGAACCTTTGAAACGATTGCCGATTATGGCCCCCAATGCTGAAAGTAGGGCCAGGACTAAGAAAATCACGAAAAACTTGTCGGTCGTCCCAGTGGTTTGGTGTAACCCACCTGTAGCAGTTAGTATACCTGTAATAAGGGGAATCCCAAGCGCTCCTCCGAGATTACGGGATAGTTGAACTAGACCAGCTGCCACACTTCTCCTAGTTTCTGCCACCGAGTTCTGAGCCGGTAACAAAAAGAGCACTATCGTTATACCTAAGCCAAAACCGCTAATCAAGTTTAAGAGAGCCAGGAGAAGATTAGAAACATCGATTCTGCTTGTAAAAGCAAGCAAAGTAAAACCCAAGGTTACCGCTGTCCAGCCACCTGAGGCTAGCCTGGCATAACTGAATTTTTGAGTTAACTTGCCGCTTACAATCCCCCCTAGACCTGTTCCTAACGTAAAGAGAAGTAAAAGTTTCCCTCCCTGAAGGGAAGTCCCCCCCCATAACGCCTGTCCATAGATGGGTAAAATTGCTATGGTTCCATACATGACTGCCCCCAATAAAAAGGCGCTGACCAAGGATACCAGAACATTTTTTACTTTTATTAAGTCCAGAGAAACTACAGGGTCTGGGTGACGTTTCTCCTGCCTGAAAAAAGCGCTTAAAATTATTCCAGCCAGACCGAAAAGTAATAAGGTGAATAATGGCTTACCTTGCCAATCAACCGAACTTCTTAAAGCTTGAATAAACAACGTAATTCCGATCCCTAATAAAAGACCGCCTGGCCAATCGATCTTAGCACAATCCGAGGTACTGGAAGTCTTTAGTACTTCCGGCAAGCCCCTTCCTACAAAGATCGAAGCTAACATTCCAACAGGAAGCACGGCAAAAAAGGACCACTGCCAGCCAAAGTTATCTGTGACATAACCGCCTAGTAAAGGTCCCACCAAATTAGCTAGGATCTGAACTACAGCTAAAATACCCAACATTTTACCTCGCTGTTCTATAGGGAATAGGTCACTTATGATGGCAATAGCTGCCGGGGCGATAGCGCCGGCGCCCAAACCTTGAAGCGCCCGATAAACCACAAGCTCGGTCATTGAATCTGCAGTCCCGCTTAAAGCTGAACCAATTAAGAAGACAAGCATTCCCCCTAAATAAAAACGTTTTCTGCCGTATAAATCCGCTAACTTGGCAAATATGGGAATAGTAACCGTTGAGGCCACCATATACCCACTAAAGACCCAACTGTAAAGTTGGGCACCCCCAAGTTCGCGAACCATTTGCGGTAGTACAGTGGCCAGAATGGTCTGCATCATAATGGATGCTGACATCCCCAGGAGAATTCCTATAAACGCCATCCACAAACGCTCCTCCCTGCTCACTCTTACTTTAACTCTCCGTTCAAGTGACTCTATTTTTTTCTGTCTGCCTGAATCCCTCTTAATATTATCTTGGTCCTAGCGAGTAGTTCCTGCCGCAAAGAATTATCCAGTTCTCCTAGTAACCAATGGTAAAGAGTAAAGAAATACATACCTGCAATGATATCAGCTACATGCCTGGGCTCAACGTTATTGACAAATTCGCCCTGCGCCTGTCCTTCGCTCACAAGGCCCTCAATGATGCATTTAAACTGCCGCTGGTCTTGTTTCTCCTGATCAAACTCAGAGGACATTTGAATAAATGTGTGCCTAAACACTAGTTCCGTAATTTCTTTGTTTTCCTCATTAACTTGACCGAAAACCTCCAGCAAACAAATGATTTTCTCCTGGGCGCTATTCAGGACACTAAACTCTTTTTCCAGCAACACTTCAGCCATTTCCACTCGCTGCCAACCAAGTTCAGATAATATTGCGTCCTTAGTAGGAAAATGATTAAAAAAAGTACCTTTGGCTACATCCGCCTTGGTTACGATTTGCTCAATAGTTGTTTCGTCATAGCCCTGCTTTAAGAAAAGTTCCATCGCTGTATCGAAGATCAAGCCCCTGGTTTGAGCCTTTTTACGTTCCTGTCGGTTTGGTTCTTTTGTCATCAACAATCCACCCCATTTATTTGTTATTGCAACCTAGCCATAATGACCACAGTATATTTATGTACCGTGGTCATTATAACGCTTTTTTTATTTATCTGCAATAATGAAAGACGGAATTTTGGTAAGTCGGTTTGCCGATAAGCGCCATTCCATCCTGTTTTTTCTTTAGCAAAAACCAGTTGAATTAATACCGATTACTTCAGCAAGGGGTGTCTTTGGTATTTGTATGGATTTTGAACCCAACTATGAAGCATTTACCTATATGATTGCTGTGGAAAACAACGGGGAAACTCCAGCAAATTTTTCTCCTGCTGAGATCCCTGCTGCACGATGGGCCGTGTTTGAGTCTATTGGTCCCATGCCAGGGGGATGTTAATGGGCTTAGGAATCTTAGGCTTCGCTCCCACTCAACAATAGTTTCATTTTCTCAGTAGTATCCGTTCCGGATAAAGGGGTATGTACAATCAGCTTTAAACCGGAATTATCGGAGATATCAAAATTGCTGACTTCAAAATCCAATATTCCCACTGCAGGGTGGAAGAGTTACTTGAATTTTTCACGATTGCTTTCGATTTCATGTAAAGGCCATCATAAATTAAAGTCTTCGCTTTGTTTTTTCAGATCCTCAATAAACAGAGCAAGCCAGGAATCTTCAATGTACTGCCCACAAGTTGCGCGGAATCTGCCCAGTAAACCCTTAGCGTGCAGATTCCAGTCGACAAATAACTGCTTATATTTGTTGTCAGTGAACATCGTCCAAACGATATTTCGCTCGCGAAGATTCATTTTAGTGAAATCACCAAAAATGAAGCACGCAACTTTGTTTCACAATCAAGGATCCGGATGGTCTTAATGTTCAATTTTTTTAACAAGAATAATGGCTATATAAGAAATGCGAGGCAACGTTGCGGCCTCGCATTTCATTTTCAATTTAGAAGAGATTTTCTGCCTAAGAAGTGCTATGATAATGTCATTGCAGAAGAGCTAAAGGATTAAGTGGACGCTGCAAGGTGTGAAGTTACTTAAAGGATGGAGATAATTATAATGCCAACAGGAAAGAAGCTAGTTTATCTGACCTTGGTGTTAGTAGTCATCTCATGGGGTTTGAATGTTGTCATGATTAAGTTTCTAACCCAGCAGATGTCGCCAATATTGGTAGCCTCAATACGAATGCCACTGGCCGGAATTATATTGTTGCTTTTTGTATTTAAAAAATATGGGTTGTATTATCCAACAAAAAAACAGTGGAGCTTGCTTTTTTGGATTGGCTTAATCTCTGTTTGCCTACATCAGTTGCTGTTAGGTTATGGAGTTTCTGTGACATCATCCGCAAATGCTTCCCTGATTCTTGCCTTAAATCCTCTGACAACTGCGCTTCTCGCCTCGATATTTGTAGACGAAAAATTTACAAGGAATTTAGGGCTCGGAATTCTCTTAGGATTTGCAGGGGTTGTATTGGTAGTATTTTCGAAATCCCCAAATGGTTCTCTCGAATTTTCGTTAATCGGAGATGTCATGATGCTATTAGCCATGTTGACCTATGTCATTGGGGGTTTGCTGATAAAAAAATTGTTGGAAACGACGATTCCAACCGTAGTAGTGACCGCCTATTCTACCTTAATAGTCCTTCGGTAATATGTCAAGACCCTAAGCGAGTCAATTTTTCAGTAAGTTAATAATCAGCGGGTAAAAAAGGCAATAAGAAACCGTCTCATTCCCAAAATGTTATGGGAAAAAGTAACAAAAA